>Ga0307376_10000273_pt1 | contig 69523 bp, 58 predicted proteins | sample TR2MG_FD_202536 | JGI IMG/M metagenome (GOLD analysis project Ga0307376, IMG submission 202536) | Soil microbial communities from Risofladan, Vaasa, Finland - TR-2 | ecosystem: Environmental > Terrestrial > Soil > Coastal area > Acid sulfate soil | place: Finland: Risofladan, Vaasa | collected...
GCGTAAAGTAGCCATCCCGAAATCATACCAGTTTCCGCAGCAGTATCAATCTGCTGAAACCCGCATTCAGTAAGGCGTTCAGGCAATTCCATGACCATTTTTACCCACACTCTCACGCGAAGAGCCATAGTTAAATTTGTGCGCTAATTGGCACAGTTGGACAAGGCCAAAGGTTGAGGCTTGCCCGGTAATCTCCTAGAATGGCCAATCAAAACAACCTGTCGACACGTTATCGGGGGGAAACAACATGCAAGGCAATGGATCAATGAACCGGATTTACCGGGTGGTCTGGAATGCAGCCACGGGTGCTTGGCAGGCCGTGAGTGAATGCGCCAAAGGCCGTGGTAAAACCAAATCCAGCAAGCCCCGGGTCGTAAAGCGGTCCCGCCTCATTGTCGGTGCCTGCGCGGGTTCATTCGTTTTAATGCCCCTGTCGGCTTTTGCTGCCAACCTCCCCACTGGCGGCCAGATCGTCGCCGGCAGTGGCGCGATCAGCCAGTCCGACACCACCCTGACCGTTACCCAAACCACAGGCCGCATGGCCGCCGACTGGCAAAGTTTCTCCATCGGCCAGGGCAACACCGTCAACTTCGTCCAGCCGTCGGCATCTGCGGTGGCACTTAACCGCGTGCTCGGTGCTGACGTGTCGGTGATTCAGGGTGCCTTGAACGCCAACGGCCAGGTGTTTCTGGTCAACCCCAACGGCGTGTTGTTCACGCCTACGGCGCAGGTCAACGTCGGCACCCTGGTGGCGTCTACCCTTGAGCTGAGCACCGATGACTTTATGACGGGCAACTACCGCTTTAACGGCAACAGCAGCGCCAGCGTAACCAACCAGGGCGGCATCAAAGCCGGCACGGGTGGCACGGTGGCGCTGATCGCCGCCCGTATCGAAAACACCGGTAGCATCACCGCGCCACAGGGCAATGTACTGTTGGGCGCAGGTAGCAAAGTGCGCCTCGACCTCGGCGGGCCGGTCAAGATCGAAGTCGAAGTCGGTGCGCTAAATACGCTCATCGAACAAGGCGGTGCGATCCGTGCCGACGGTGGCCTGGTCTATCTCACCGCCAAGGCAGCAGGAGATTTGACCTCCAGCGCCATCAATCACAGCGGCATCACCGAAGCACGCAGCCTTGCTACCGGCGAGCAGGGAGAAATTTACCTGATGGGCGACATGGCCCACGGCACGGTCAATGTGTCCGGTATGCTCGATGCCTCCCCTCTCCCGCATGCGGGAGAGGGGCCGGGGGAGAGGATGGGCGGCTTCGTCGAAACCAGCGCACACAACGTAAACATTGCCGATGGTACTGAGGTTAAGGCTGACAGCTGGCTGATTGATCCCACTAACTTCACCATCCGCGCAGGCACGGACGCAAAAACCACGAGCGGTATCGGTGCAGATACGCTTGCCGCAAACTTGAATACTACTAGCCTCAAAATAGAAACCGTCGCGGCTGGTGCAGAAAATGGTGATCTTCACGTTAATGGCGCGGTCACCTGGAGCTCTGCCAATAAGCTAACGCTTTCAGCGCACGGCGATATCAACATCAACGCCGATATCACTGCACAACATGCCCTGGGTAAGGTCCAACTTGAATACGGCCAGGGCACTACCGACGGTGTGATTGGCGGGACTGCTGCCAGCTATAACTTCAACGGCGGCAAGATCAACCTGCAAGCTGGCGACAATTTCTTCACGCAACTGGGTAGCAATGTCGCTAATGCCATGACTTGGAAAGTCATCACCGACCTTGGCACCGCAGGCTCCATCAGCGGCATCGACATGCAAGGCATCAACGGCAGCCTTGCCGGCAATTACGTGCTGGGCGCCGACATCAATGCCAGCGCCACCAGTGGCTGGAATAGTGGTGCCGGCTTCATGCCCATTGGCGACAACAGCAATCCATTCACCGGTCGTTTTGATGGCCTGGGCCATATCATCAGCAATCTCACTATTAATCGCCCCATGACCACCGACTACGTCGGTTTGTTTGGTCACATACAAGACACAACGCTCAGACATATCGGGTTGGTAGACGCAGATGTGACGGGAAATGCGTACGTCGGCAGCTTGGTGGGCGTGTTACGAGCTCTTAACGGCGGCATGGCCAATGTTAGCAACAGTTACGCCACGGGCAGCGTGAAGGGAACCGATCACATTGGCGGACTGGTGGGTCATGCATCGGCTATGGGCACCATTAACGTCGGCAGCAGTTACGCTGCAGGCAGCGTAACTGGCAATATATATGTTGGCGGGCTGGTGGGTAGTGTAAATGCCAACAATAGTAGCACCATCAATATCGCCAATAGCTACACCACGGCCAATGTGTCAGGAGGCACCAATATTGGTGGCCTAGTGGGGGAAAGCATAAGCAACAACAGTAGCGCCATAAATATCGCTAACAGCTATGCCACGGGCGCCATAACAGGTAGCGTAGCGGGTGGATTGATGGGAATATTAAGGCCTAATAATGCTGGCGGCAGCACGGGCGCCAGTATCAGTATCAATAACAGTTTTTGGGATATGAGCACCACCGGCAAGGACGCTGGCAGCGGCATCGGTCACAGCCAATCTGGCGGCACCATCAACCTGACCAACGTTGCCGGCAAAACTACTGTCGGGATGAACCAGGTCGCTACCTTTACGGGGTGGGATAGCAACATCTGGTCATTTGGCTCAGGGCAGACAGTGCCTGGATACGGTGTTTCTCGCCCCTATTTGGGCAGTGTGACACGTAGTGCCGACCTCCCGACAGAAACCCTGTTGTTTGGTGGTGGTTGGGGCGGTTTGAGCAGTGGTCAACAAGCCGGCGCTGATGGCTCGGCTTATGGTATCGCCAGTTGGGCGCAACTGGCTAATATCAATCATGTAGCCAACGGCGACTACAGTTTCGAGCTCAAAACCGATCTGGCCAGCAACTCCGCCGGCTATGATGCCTATGCGTCGCCCACTGCCAACGGCAATGCAGGCTGGCAGCCCATCGGCAACACCACAACACCATTCACTGGTCACTTCGATGGTCTGGGCCACACCGTCACAGACCTCTTCATCAATCGCCCCACCACCAATCACGTCGGTTTATTCGGTTATGCCGAAAACGCTACCCTGAGTAATGTCGGGCTGGTGGGCGGCAGTATGGTGGGACAAACCTGGGTTGGCGGATTGATGGGAGGGTTGGAGGCTATCAACGGCACTGCCAGTATCAGCAACAGCTACGTCACGGGTAGCGTGACGGGCGGCGACTACGTTGGTGGGCTAGCGGGGTATTTGAAAACCTCCAACAACGGCATTGCCAGCATCAGCAACAGCCACATCGCGGGCAGTGTGTCGGGAAAAGACTTTGTCGGCGCTATGGTGGGTGGATTGGAGGCTCGCGACAACCCGACCAGTGGCACTGCCAGCATCGATAACAGCTACGCCACGGGCAGCGTGACGGGCAACAACCACATCGGCGGTCTCGCGGGGTACTTGTATGCCGGTAGCAATGGTATTGCCAGTATCGCAAATAGTTACGCCATCGGCAGCGTGACAAGTGCTGGCAACAACATCGGCGGTCTGGCGGGATATTTGCATGCTGACAGCGGTACCGCCAGCATCGGCGACAGCCACTGGGACATCGATACCACCAGCCAGACCAGCGGTTTTGGCATCAATACTGGCGGCAATTTCAGCGCCACCGGCCTTCGCAGCCTTACCGGCACCATTGATGCCTACACCCAAGCCACCTACACCGGCTTCAACTTCAGCAACACCTGGTTCATGGTTAATGGCTATACCCGCCCGTTTCTGCGCATGGAGCACAGCACCACTATTACCAACGCGCACCAGTTGCAATTGATGAGTATGGACTTGGGTGCAAGCTACACCTTGGCCAACAATATCGACCTGGGCCCGGCACTGACCAACTCCAGCGATATGTGGAAATGTACCGCCGCTGACTGCACCAGCTTCCAGGGCAGCTTTGCTCCTGTTGGCAATCAGACAACTCGATTCACCGGCAGCTTCGATGGCCTCGGCCACACCATCAGCGACCTCACCATTAATCGCCCCACAACCGATTACGTCGGCTTGTTCGGTTATGTGCAAAACGCCACCATCAGCAATGTCGGACTGGTCGGCGGCAGCGTCACGGGTAACTACTACGTCGGCGGGCTGGCGGGGAGGTTGGATGCCTTTGGCGGTGGCACCACCAGCATCAGCAACAGCTACGCCGCGGGCAACGTGACAGGTGACAGATTCGTCGGTGGATTGACAGGGTATTTGTATACCTATAACGGTACCATCAGCATCAGCAACAGCTACGCCAGTAGCAGCGTGTCGGGCGACAAGTACGTCGGCGGCCTGGCGGGGCGTTTGTATGCTGACAACGGTGCCAGCATCAGCATCAGCAACAGCTATGCTACGGGTAGCGTGACGGGCAGTTTCTCCGGTGGTCTGGCTGGAGATGTGTATGCTGGGCCCAGCTCCATCGTCAGTATCAGCAACAGCTACGCCACAGGAAATGTGACGGGCAACAGTTTTGTCGGTGGATTGATGGGATATTTTTATGCCAATAACGCCACCGCCAGCATCAGCAACAGCTATGCTACGGGTAGTGTGACGGGCAGCTCCGCCGGTGGTCTGGCGGGGGGTATGTATGCCTATTTAGGTGCCACCGCCAGTATCGATAACAGCTATGCCACGGGCAGCATGACGGGTAGCAACGACGCCGGTGGGCTGGTGGGATGGCTGGCGGCTGATACTAACGGTACCGCCAGCATCAGCAACAGTTTTTGGGATATTCAGACTACCGGTATGGACGTCAGTAGCGGCAACGAAATGCAGGATTCCCTTACCGGCGGCACCATCACCCTGACCAACGTTGTCGGCAAAACCACCGCCGGGATGCAAACCGTCTCTACCTATAACAGCGGTGGTGCTATGTGGGATATTGCTGAAGACAGCGGCTACAGTGGCAGTTACTTCTATCCGCGCCTGACCATGAGCGGCGGCTCACCGCTGTGGCTGATCAAATCAGCTCCCATTGTCACCTATGCGTTCACCCCTTTGTCTGATGCTTATTTATACAAAGGTAGTGATTATTTGCTGGCAGACTACTGGGCCGCATCTACTCTCTTTGGTGCTCCCTACAGCAGTTGGGTGTTGGGCACCGACTACACCCTCGAGTATGGCGGCAATACGGTGACCGGCTTTACCGACGCCGATACCTATAGCGGCATCGGTATCAATATCCTCAAAAGCGGCTTCAATGTCGCCGATTCAGGCAATACAACGGGGACGTTCACAATCACCCCGGCCCCACTCACCATTACCGCCAACGGCACCAACAAGACCTACGATGGCACAGCGTACTCGGGCAGCAACGGCATCACCTATATCGGCATTGTTGATAGCGAATCACCGGGCGTGCTCGGTGGCACACTGGGCTTTGTCGGCACCAGTCAGGGTGCAGTCAATGCAGGCAGCTATGTCATCACCCCCGGTGGGCTGACCAGCGGTAACTACGCCATTACCTTTGAGGACGGCACGCTGAGCATCGACCCGCGTCCGATCAGCGTCACTGCTGATGACCTGAACAAAGTCTACGGCAACACCGATCCGGCCTTGACTTATCAAGTGACGGCCGGCAACCTGGTCGGCAGCGACAGCCTCAGTGGTGCACTCGCCCGCGCCGCGGGCGAGAACGTCGGCAGCTACAGCATCGACGCCAGCGCTCTGGCCAACGGCAACTACCTGATCACCGCCATCGACGGCACGCTGACCATCGACCCGCGTCCGATCAGCGTCACGGCCGATGACCTGAACAAAGTCTACGGTGATGCCGATCCGGCCATGACTTATCAAGTGACTTCTGGCAATCTGGTCGGCAGCGACAGCCTCGGTGCACTCACCCGTGCCGCTGGTGATAACGTCGGCAGCTACAGCATCGACGCCAGCACTCTGGCCAACGGCAACTATCTGATCACCGCCAGCAACGGCACGCTCACCATCGACCCGCGCCCGATCAGCGTTACTGCTGACGACCAAAGTAAAACGTACGGCAACGCCGATCCGGCCCTGACTTATCAAGTGACAACCGGCAATCTGGTCGGTAGCGACAGCCTCGGCGCACTCACCCGTGCCGCTGGCGAGAACGTTGGCGGCTACACCATCGATGCCAGCGCTCTAACCAACGGCAACTACCTGATCACCGCCATCGACGGTACGCTGACCATCGACCGGCGTCCGATCAGCGTCACGGCCGATAATCTGAACAAGACTTATGGCAATGCCGATCCGGCCCTGACTTATCAAGTAACTTCTGGCAATCTGGTCGACAGCGACAGTCTTAGCGGTGCACTCGCCCGCGCCGCTGGCGAGGACGTCAACACCTACGCTATTAACCAAGGCACGGTGACTGGCGAGAACAACCCCAACTACCAGATCGCCTACACCGGCGCTAATCTCACCATCAGCGCTGCGTCTACAAGTGGTGGTACTACAGACAGCGGTCCGTCGATCCAGCAACTCGCGATCACCGCCGCCCAGCAGGCCGCCATGCGGGTCCAGATGCAGCAGCAGCTCCAGCGTCAGTTGCTTGCAAGGCAGCAGGCCGAGCGGGCCGCAGCGGAGGCTCGGTTACTCGCACTGCAGGCCAAATTGCAGGCCAAATTTCAGTCCACAATGGACGCCCGCCAGGCCAGCAGCCAGCGAACCAGTGGCGGTCTTGTCCTGATGGACGTCCCTGCCGCCACGCCTTCCGGCCAGAGTGCCGGCAACTCTGACCCCGGCGGCTTCATGACCGTCTCCGTCGTGAACGGCGGCATCAACATGGGTGACGATGACACCGGTGCCGACAACAATTAAATGCTAAGCAGCATGTTCAGGATATTGAAACCATGACCCACAAGGCCAAAACCTTTCCTCTCGCCTGTCTAACGGCAACAGTAGCTCTGGCGTTAACCGCCGGTTCCGCCTTGGCCCAGCCAACCCCGGATGCCGGACAGCTACTGCAACAAGAACGTCCGGCTCCCGCGCTGCCCAAGGCAGATCCGGCATTGCAGATTGCCCCACCGGTAAGCGCCGCCACGCTGCCCGGTGGTACGTCGGTCGCGCTCAAGGGCGTGCGTTTCACCGGCAACACGCTTTTCAGTGGCGAACAGCTCAGCACCGTGCTGGGCGACGTTACCGATAAGCCCTATGACCTCGCCGGGCTGCAAACGCTGGCGCAGCAGATTTCCGAGCACTACCGCGCCGCCGGTTACCCCTTCGCCCGTGCCTTTATTCCCGAGCAGAAGTTCGCCGACAGGATGCTCCAGATCACTATTGTCGAAGGTCACTACGGCAAGGTCGGCACTACCGGTGATAGCCGACTCGCTTCGGCTGCCCAGGACTTTTTGGCGGATCTGGCACCCGGATCGGTCATCGAATCCACCAACTTGGAGCGCGTTACTCTGATCCTTTCCGACCAGCCCGGTATTCAGGTCGCGCCGCTGGTCCGCCCCGGCCAGGAAGCCGGTAGCGGTGATCTGGTGGTGGATGTCTCGCCCGCCCCCGCCTTCACGGGTGAACTGGGACTGGATAATCACGGTAACCGCTACATCGGCGAATATCGTGCACGCGCTAACCTGCAATGGGACAGTCCTTTCCTGCTCGGTGATCAGATCAGTGTGCGCGGCAACGCCAGTGACGAAGGCCAATGGCTGGGCAATCTGGGTTATAGCCTGCCACTGGGTGCTTCCGGCCTGCGCGGCAATGTCGGCTACGCGCATACCCGTTACGAGTTGGCCAAGCAGTTTGCCAACCTGGATGCCACCGGTACCGCAGACATCGCAAGTGCGGGTCTGTCTTATCCGCTGATCCGCTCGCAACAAACCAATCTCTATCTGGCGGGCAGTTACCAGCACAAGAAACTCGATGACCGGCAGGGGGCGACCAACAGCCGGAGTGACAAGAAGAGTAATGTGCTCCCCTTCTCTTTGCAATTCGACCACCGCGACGGTCTGGGTGGCGGCGGTATCACTTACGGCAGCCTCGGCTACACCACGGGTGAGCTTGATCTGGATGCTGCTCTCAGGGTTGCGGATGCCGCCAGTGCCAGGACTCAGGGCAGTTTCGACAAATGGAATCTGGACGCCGCCCGCATCCAGGCCATGCCGGTGAGTAATCTCACGCTGTTTGGCCGCGCGTCGGCGCAATGGGCGGGCAAGAATCTGGATTCTTCGGAAGATTTTGGCCTGGGTGGCCCCAATGGTATCAGAGCCTATCCGGTGGGTGAGGGCTTTGGCGACGAGGGCTGGTTGATGCAGCTCGAGGCGCGTTACCAGATGGGTAGTGTTGCACCGTATGCCCTTTACGACGCCGGGTACGCCAAGACCAACAAGAACCCTTGGGCAGTGGGTAACAATGAAAGAAACCTCTCCGGCTACGGTCTGGGTCTGCGTTACACCGATCCGGAATGGAGCGTGGATGCGGGCCTTTCCTGGCGCAACCGGGGCGGGCTGCCGAGTTCCGATACCGCTGATCGCAATCCGCGCCTGTGGACGTCAGCTGGCTGGAGGTTCTGATGCACGGGAATTGGCGCCGGGGGGGTGCTGAGCCATCAATTGGCATTGCACTTTAAACTTGAGTCCGTGGCACAATAAAGCACAACAGTTCAAATAATATTGAGAGAGAATGAGCCCGGCTCAGTCAATTCTATTGGGCCTATAATGCATAAAACTTCAGGGGCCCAAAAAAGTGGAATTCAGGGACTACTACCAGATTCTCGGTGTCGCCAAAACCGCGACTGCGGATGAAATCAAGAAGGCTTACCGCAAGCTGGCACGCAAATACCATCCGGATGTAAGCAAGGAACCGGATGCGGAAAAGCACATGAAGGAAGTCAACGAGGCCAACGCGGTACTTTCCGACCTTGAAAAACGCGCGGCCTATGACCAGTTGGGTAGCCGTTATCAGGCCGGGCAGGAGTTCCAGCCGCCACCAGACTGGGATGCGGGATTCGAGTTTTCCGGTGGCGGTGCCGATGGGGCAGAGTTCAGCGATTTCTTCGCCAACCTGTTCAGCCGCGCAAGACACAGCAGAAGCGCGAGTGCATATCAAATGCGCGGTGAAGATCACCACGCCAAAATACTCATAGACCTGGAAGACAGTTATCACGGTGCGACGCGCGCGATCACACTGCGCGCCCCCCATGCGGACGAACAGGGCCGTGTCGCGATCAAAGAGCACACCCTCAACGTGCGCATACCCAAGGGCGTAAAACAAGGCCAGCAAATTCGTCTGACAGGGCAGGGCAGCCCCGGCATGGGCGGTGGTGCGGCGGGAGACCTGTTTCTGGAAATCCATTTCAAACCCGATTCCCGCTATCGCGTGGAAGGGCGCGACGTGTACGAGACTGTCCCGATCACCCCGTGGGAAGCCGCTTTGGGTGCCGCTATCGAAACCCCCACACCTTCCGGGCCGGTGCAGGTAAGCGCACCAGCCGGATCACAAAGCGGACGCAAGCTGCGCCTCAAAGGGCGCGGTATTCCGGGTGATCCACCGGGCGATCTGTATGTGGTGCTGGAAGTGGTGCTGCCCCCTGCCGATACCGACAAGGCGCGCCAGCTTTATGAAACCATGGCGCGCGAGCTGGCCTTTAATCCGCGCCAAAAAGCAGGAGGGTGAACCATGGTGCAAGTTGACATCGTGAGCGGCGTACTACTGGATGAGGTGGCGCTGAGCCTGGAAGAATTGGCGCATGCTTGCGCCGCCGATCAACAATGGGTCGTGGAGCGCATCGAAGCCGGGGTGCTCGGCGATGGCTCCATGCAAATAACGAGTTGCCGCTTTACCAGCAACGATCTGGCCAGAGCAAGACGCATGCGGCAACTGGAATGCGAATTCGATGCCGTGCCGGAGCTCGCCGCACTGGCGGTTGATTTGATCGAAGAAGTGGAGCGTCTTAAGCGGAGACTTGTGGCTGCGGGGTTGAAGACGGATTGACGGGCGTACATGGAGACAAGGAGACTGCATCGCGTGGAATGCTGCAGTGCTTGGCACAATATAGGCTGTACAGCCTTTTCAGACCCGCCGAGCACCCCGGCTAACTCCTGCGATTCGTGGAAGTTAAATCTGACATCCGTACCAGATAAAATCCTGACAACTATATATCAGGTATTTTGCACCACAACCTTGGGAAACACCGCGCTGTGATCTTGCGCCATTTCCGCAATTCTGATCGCAATGCGGCGTGCAATCTGCTTGTACTCTTTTGCAATATTGCCATCGGGATCGGCGATCACTGTCGGCTGGCCGGAATCGGTCTGTTCGCGAATGCGGATATCCAGTGGCAGGCTGCCGAGAAATTCCGTATGGTAGTCGGCGCACATTTTTTCACCGCCGCCGGCACCAAATATATGTTCTTCATGCCCGCATTTTGAGCAAATGTGCGTGCTCATGTTTTCCACAATACCGATAATTTTGACGCCGACTTTCTCGAACATCTTGAGCCCCTTGCGTGCATCCAACAGCGCGATGTCCTGCGGGGTAGTCACAATCACCGCACCGGTAACCGGTACTTGCTGCGCCAGCGAGAGCTGGATATCGCCGGTACCGGGCGGCAAGTCCACCACCAGATAATCCAGATTGTCCCAGCGGGTCTGTCGCAACAATTGGTTCAGCGCCTGAATAACCATCGGGCCGCGCCAGATCATCGGCGTGTCCTCGTTGCCAATCAGAAAACCGATGGACATCGCCTGCAGGCCGTGATTGATCATCGGCATCATGAAATTATCGTCGGTCGCTTCGGGCTGTCCGGTAATTCCCAGCATGGTCGGTTGCGAAGGGCCATAAATATCGGCATCCAGCATACCGACGCGCGCACCCTCGGCAGCCAGCGCCAGCGCGATATTCACCGCTGTGGTTGATTTGCCCACTCCCCCCTTGCCACTCGCCACTGCGATAATGTTTTTCACGCCGTCCACCAGCTTCGCGCCGCGCTGCACCGCGTGTGGAACCACCTTGCTGCTCACGTTAACGCCAACATTTCCAACGCCCGGCAGGACTGACTTGAGATGCGATTCGACCATGGCGCGAATCTCGCCCCACACACTTTTTGCAGGGTATCCAAGCGTGATGTCCAATGATACGTCGTTGCCGTTGATCTTGATATTTTTCACGGATTTGCCACTGACAAAATCCTTTCTGGTATTCGGGTCAGTCAGATTTTTCAATGCGTCTTGCACATCGGTTTCACTAATACTCATTATCGGCTCCTGAATCAGATAAAGGCTGAGGGTTGGATTCTAAACTGGTTGACTCAATTACTCAGGTATTTTTTGTTCCGGCAGGCGGTTCCCTGCTCTCTCCGGCGGCGTTCATCCGGTCCAGGTAAGTTTGCCACAACCCCGTCTGGCGCTCACCCAACTCGCGAAGATATTCCCAAGTGTAAAGCCCGGAGTCGTGGCCGTCGTCAAACACTATCTTCATGGCATAACTGCCAATTGGGGATACTTCACGCACGCCCACATTTTTTTTGCCCAACTGCAAAGTTTCCTGCCCGCGCCCGTGCCCGACGACTTCTGCCGACGGGGAATATACCCGCAAAAACTCATAGGGCAACCGATAACCGGCACCATCGTCAAACGTGATTTCAAGCAGGCGGGATTGTTGATGCAGTTTTATTTCAGTGGGGTACGCTGGCATGATTCCGTGCTCACTCCTGTGGTATTTTTACGGTACTTTTCTGGCGCAACTTGCGCTGGGCATTAACGATACCAGATTTCCGGATATTAAAAAGTTCAAGTGCTGTTCCCAACCAAACGAACCCTGTATATTTTCCGCTAGAATGCAGCTGTGATATTTTACTGGGAGGTCACATGTTTATCCGAGTTGCCACCCTGCCTGGTCCGGGCAAACTGAATACAGCATGCGCTGCTGCCTTCTACCTGTTTACCCTGATGCCGGTAGCCGGTGCGGCTTCACTTACCGACAAACTCACGCCGGGAATGCCGCATTATTTCGACAGCTTTAACGCCGGACAGCAACCCTGGGAACCGGGGCAACCCTTGAATATCGAGGAAGTTTTCAAGAACTATCAATACTATGAAATCGTGCTCGACCGCGACGGCAAGGGAATCATGGTCAACCAATACATCAGGGGCAACAAGACGGGTAGCGAAAAACACATGATATTGCCGGATGGCTCATTGCAAAAGAGTGAACCGTAACAGACTCGGGATAGCCCGAATGCCGGTAGCCGCATCCATTACGCAATGAAACGTAACCAGAATAAAGCTACAATGCCGTCATGTCTGATTTCAACCTCACCCATCATTTTCTGATTGCCATGCCCGCTTTGCAGGAAGGGTATTTTGTCGGCACGCTGACTTATATATGTGAACATAACGAAAATGGCGCACTGGGCATTGTGGTAAACCGCCCGATCAGCCTGACGCTGGGCGAGATGCTAGACCAGATCAATATCCCGTTGCAAAAGCCCGAGCTGGAAAAAATGCCGGTACATTTCGGCGGCCCGGTACAAACCGAGCGCGGCTTTGTGCTGCACGATACGCCGGGTGACTGGCAATCCACGCTGCGTATCAACGACAGACTGTCGCTGACCACCTCCAGAGATATTCTCGAAGCAGTCGGCAAGGGCGAAGGGCCGCGCCACTTGATTGTCACGCTGGGCTATGCGGGCTGGGATCAGGGACAGCTGGAACATGAGATGACCGAAAATGCCTGGCTGACCGTGCCGGCCTCCGAGCATATCCTGTTCGACCTGCCGCCGGAGGAGCGCCTGTCTGCGGCGATGGCGTTACTCGGTGTGAACTACGCATCGCTGGTTGAAAATGCCGGCCATGCCTGATGTCAGAGGGCAGATGACAGAGGACAGGGGACAGAAAAAACCGCGTAGCGACAACACTCTGTCTTCTGTCAGCGTAGCGTCTGTCTCCTGCCATCTGGACGGTACGCTTCTCGCCTTTGATTTCGGCACCCGGCGCATCGGCATCGCGGTCGGCAATACCCTGCTGCGCCAGGCCAATCCGCTGACCGTCATCAACGATGAAAAGAATGAAAAGCGCTTCACCGAAATTACCGCGCTGCTTGCCGAATGGCAGCCCGCCGCGCTGGTGGTGGGATTGCCCAGTAACGATGACGGGTCGCCGCATGAACTGACCGCGTTATGCCGCCGCTTCGCCAACCGCCTCAAGGGGCGGTTTAATTTGCCGATAATCCTGGTCGATGAGCGTTATACTTCGCTCGCCGCCAGCGCGCGACTGAACGAACAGGGCATCCACGGCCGCAAGCAGAAAACCCTGATCGACCAGTATGCCGCACAGCAGATATTGCAGGCGTATTTTGACGAACCCGCAGCGGGAATGATCGTATGAAAAATCCGCAACTCAACAAACACGGCGAACTCCAGCATCTGCTGACCACCGAAGGTTTGCCGGTCAAGATCGTGCGTGACATCCTCGACCGCGCCGCAACCTTCCTCGATGCCGCCGACGGCCGCGAGATCAGCAAGGTGCCGCTGCTGCATGGCAAGTCGGTATTCAACGTATTCTTCGAAAACAGTACACGCACCCGCACCACTTTCGAAATCGCCGCCAAGCGCCTGTCGGCAGACGTGGTCAACCTCAACATCGGCTCATCTTCAACAAGCAAGGGCGAAACTCTGCTCGACACCGTGGACAACCTGTGTGCGATGCACGCCGACATGTTCGTGGTGCGCCATGCGCAAAGCGGTGCGCCACACTTCATCGCCCGTCATGTCGCTCCGGAAGTGCATGTCATCAATGCCGGCGACGGACGCCACGCGCATCCTACCCAAGCGTTGCTGGACATGTTCACCATCCGCCACTACAAGAAGGAGTTTCACAATCTGCGCGTCGCAATTGTTGGCGATATCCTGCATTCACGTGTGGCGCGCTCGCAGATTCACGCGCTAACCACGCTCGGTGTACCGGAAGTACGGGTCATCGCACCCAAGACGTTGCTGCCGGCGATGGTGGAAAACCTCGGTGTGCGTGTCTATCACGACATGGCGCAGGGGCTGAAGGACGTTGACGTGGTGCTGATGTTGCGCCTGCAGAATGAACGTATGCAGGGTGCGGCGCTACCTTCCGCGCAGGAATATTTCAAATACTACGGACTCACCGAGGAAAAGCTGGCGCATGCGCAACCGGATGCCATCGTGATGCACCCGGGACCGATGAACCGCGGCATCGAGATCGACTCCAGCGTGGCCGACGGACCGCGTTCGGTGATCATGTCGCAGGTAACGTTCGGCATCGCGGTCAGAATGGCGGTAATGAGCATGTTGGCGGGAGTCAAGGTATGAATATCCACATCAAAAATGGACGCCTGATCGATCCGAAAAACAATCTTGACGCACAGCAAGACCTGTTCATCACAGCGGGAAAAGTTTTGGCGGTCGGTACTGCGCCGGCGGGATTCGTCGCTGACAGTGTGATCGACGCGACAGGGCTGGTAGTCGCGCCCGGCCTGGTTGATCTCGCCGCGCGGCTGCGCGAACCGGGCTATGAATACAAAGCCACGCTGGAATCGGAGATAGAGGCGGCGGTGGCGGGCGGCGTCACCAGTCTCGCCTACCCGCCGGACACCGACCCGCCATTGGATGAGCCCGGCCTGGTGGAAATGCTCAAGCACCGCGCCAGAAACCTGCATCAGACGCATGTCTATCCGATCGGCGCGCTGACCGCCGCGCTGCACGGGCAGGAATTGACCGAGATGGCGGAACTGGCGGATGCCGGATGCGTGGCTTTCAGCCAGGCCGACGCCCCGCTCACCGATACGCGCGTGCTGCTGCGTGCCATGCAATATGCCGCCACTTTCGGATTCAGTGTGTGGCTGCGCCCGCAGGACAGCTTCCTCGCCAGAAACGGTGTGGCGCATGACGGTGAAGTGGCGACACGCTGTGGCCTGCCCGCGATTCCGGTCAGTGCCGAAACCATCGCGCTTGCCACCATGCTGACACTGGCGCATGACACCGGCGTAAAGCTGCACATCTGCCGCATTTCCAGCGCGGCCGGGGTGGAAATGATCCGCGTCGCAAAACAGCAGGGGCTGGCGGTGACCTGCGATGTCTCGATGAACCATGTGCATCTGTCAGAAATGGATATCGGCTTCTTCGATTCTAATTGTCATCTGGCTCCGCCGTTGCGCAGCCTGCGCGACCGCGCCGCACTACGCGCCGGTTTGCAGGACGGCACGATAGACGCGATCTGCTCCAACCACGCGCCAGTTGACGATGATGTCAAACAGTTGCCGTTTGCCGAAGCAGAAGCGGGCGCGACCGGCCTCGAATTACTGCTGCCGCTGGTACTGAAATGGGGGCAACAGGAACATCTCGCACTGGGCGATGCGCTTGCCAAGGCGACGTCGCAACCAGCGCAGATACTGGGTCTGGATGCGGGGCATTTGAGTGTCGGCGCAGCCGCCGACGTGTGCGTATTTGACCCGGAAGCCTATTGGAAAGTCGAACCTGCCGCGCTAAAGAGTCAGGGTAAAAATACACCGTTCACCGGTTTGGAAATGCAGGGCAGAGTGCGCTATACGCTGGTGGATGGAAAGGTGGTTTATCAATCCGGTCCGGCCGCCTGAAGCGTTTAGGGCATACGTGGACGCCTTAAAGTTTGATTTCACTTTGTAATCGTCAGCCAAACGTGTCCACTTGCGACAGCTGCTTACTTTGCGCTGTGCTCTTTTTCTGCAGCCAGCACTTTGCACAGGTGATCTTCTGCGGTGCTCATTGCGCTGCGTGCGACTGCTTCGAATAATGCCTGTATCTCATCAAGGCTGAAGCCGGCCATCAGACGATTTGCAATATCCGGCTGCAGCGGAACCAGACGCGATTGCCCGTCTGGCAAATTGAAGCGGAAGCCGGCCAGTTGCCTGAGTCCGCCTTCCTCTTCTGCCAACAATCGCGACTGTTCTTCCTGTAATTCGTCGTAACGTTGTTCCAGCGCCTCTTCGAGGTCTTCGGCCGTATCTTCCGCTATCGCGACAATCATGCCCATGGGATCGTCATGCAAGGTGCAGTCGATTCCCAGACTCTTGGCGTATTCAACGAAAGCATTGCGCAGCGGGACTTCGAAGAAGATGTACTCGATCATGACATGGATGCGATGAAATCAATCTTCAATCACTTGATGATCGCGTTCAGTTCGCCCTTGGCATAACGGTTGGTCATCGCCTCCAGCGAAATAGGTTTGATCCTGGACGCCTGGCCTGCCGCACCGAAAGCTTCGTAGCGCGCCTTGCAGATTTCCTTCATCGCCTTGCTGGCAGCAGCGAGGAATTTACGCGGATCGAAATTCTTGGTGTCTTCCACCAGATGGCGGCGTACCGCACCGGTGGAGGCCATGCGCAAATCGGTATCGATGTTCACCTTACGCACACCATTCCTGATGCCTTCGACAATTTCCTCAACCGGTACACCATAAGTTTCGCCCATGGTACCGCCGAATTCGTTGATGATCTTGAGCCATTCCTGCGGCACGCTCGATGAACCGTGCATCACCAGATGGGTGTTGGGAATGCGTGCGTGGATTTCCTTGATACGGTCGATTCGCAGCACCGCGCCGGTGGGCGGACGGGTGAATTTGTAGGCGCCATGCGAAGTACCGATAGCGATGGCCAGCGCGTCCACCTGGGTTGCCTTGACAAATTCGGCCGCTTCGCCCGGGTCTGTCAGCAACTGATCCTGACTCAACACGCCCTCCGCACCGTGTCCGTCTTCCTTTTCACCGTGCCCGGATTCCAGCGAACCCAGACAGCCCAGCTCGCCTTCGACGGACACGCCGACAGCATGGGACATTTCCACCACACTGCGGGTGGTGTTGACGTTGTATTCAAAACTGGATGGCGTCTTGCCGTCGGTCATCAGTGAGCCGTCCATCATCACGCTGGAGAAGCCGGATTTGATCGCCTGGATACAGACTGCTGGAGACGCGCCGTGATCCTGATGCATCACCACCGGGATATGCGGATACGCTTCGACAGCGGCTTCGATGAGGTGGCGCAGAAATGCTTCGCCAGCGTATTTACGTGCGCCGGCAGAGCCCTGCATGATGACCGGACTGTTGGTTTCATCTGCCGCTTCCATGATCGCCTTGACCTGCTCCAGGTTGTTCACGTTAAACGCGGGCAGGCCATAGCCGTTCTCCGCTGCATGATCAAGCAATTGACGCAAAGATACGAGAGCCATAATTTTTCTCCTTGTTTTAAATACCAGTTGTTAGCCATTAGTCGCTAGTCGCTAGTCGTTAGTTGGTGTTGTCCACTACGCGGGCTTTGTTTTAACTATTGGCTAACGTCTAACAGCTGCCTTTCAATTCTTGCGATTATCCCCGATGCGCACGATCTTCATTGTGTTGGTGTGTCCCGATCTGCCAACTGCCTCGCCAATGGTCATCACCACCATGTCGCCATCCTTCACCAGGCCCAAATCCAGCAAGGTTTGCTTGGCCTTACGCAGTTCTTCAGTCTGCGACTTGGTACTGGAAGAGAATGCAATGGGATGCACGCCACTGAACAAGGTCACTCTGCCCAGTGTTTCCGGTTCCGGTGTTAACGCGAAAATTGGCACACCCGCATTCTGACGCGACATCCACAACGGGGTCGAGCCGGATTGGGTCAGTGTAATAATGGCTTTCACTTTCAAATGTGCCGCTGCAAACAGCGCGGACATCGCGATGGACTGGTCGATACGTGTAAATTTCTGCTGCACCACACGGCGATCAACCGCATGCTCCTCAGTCTCCTGCTCGGCCTTGATACAGATACGCACCATGGCTTCGATAGTTTCCACCGGATAATCGCCCACTGCGGTTTCCGCCGAGAGCATCACCGCATCTGTACCATCCAGTACCGCGTTGGCCACATCTGAAACCTCCGCGCGAGTCGGAATCGGGTTGGAAATCATCGACTCCATCATTTGTGTCGCGGTGATCACCAGACGGTTCTTCAGGCGCGCCATTCTGATCATGCGCTTCTGCAGGCCGGGTACGGCGGCATCACCAACTTCCACACTCAAGTCGCCGCGCGCCACCATGATAGCGTCGGACGCATCAATAATATCGCTCAAGGCCGGAATCGCCTCGGCACGTTCAATCTTGGCCATCAGCATGCTCTTGCCACCCGCTGCGTGCATCAGCTCGCGTGCCAGGCGCATGTCATCACCGGAGCGCGGAAAGGACACCGCCAGGTAATCTGCCCGAATCAACGCGGCAGTCTTGATATCTTCCTTGTCCTTGTCGGTCAGTGCCGGTGCTGTTAATCCGCCGCCCTTGCGGTTGATGCCCTTGTTGTTGGACAGCTCACCGCCGCGCACTACTTTGCAAATGATCTCATGACCCTTGACTTCGATGACGTTGAATTCCAGCATGCCGTCATTGAGTAGTAGTACCGAGCCTTTGTGGACATCGCGGGCCAGGTCTTTGTAATCCAGCCCGACGCGCTCCTGATTTCCCAATCCTTCCAGTGCAGCATCGAGAATAAACGTGTCACCACTATTCAGGATAATTTTGCCGTTCTCGAATTTGCTCACACGAATTTTCGGGCCTTGCAAATCGGCCAGAATACCCACAGTACGGCCTAGTGCTGCTGCTGCTGCACGCACGGTTTCGGTGCGCTTTACGTGATCCTCTGCCGAGCCATGCGAAAAATTCATTCGCACCAGGTCAACACCGGCACGAATCATCTGCTCAATGACTTTTTGGTCGCTGGAAGCGGGTCCCAGTGTCGCGACTATTTTGGTTCTACGCAGCATGGATTGTCATTCTCCGCTGCAACTGCAACCGCCACCACAGCCGCCAGAATTTTTTTCTGCCGCGCGCTGCTCCAGAATTTCCACAGCCGGCAATTTTTTTCCTTCGAGGAATTCCAAAAATGCGCCGCCTGCGGTGGAAATGTAAGATACCTTGTCATAGATGCCGTATTTCTGGATCGCGGCAATGGTGTCGCCACCGCCTGCCAGCGTGAACGCCTGTGTTTCCGCAATCGCCATGGCAATTTTTCTGGTGCCTTCGCCGAACTGGTCAAACTCGAATACGCCAACCGGGCCATTCCACACCACGGTACCGGCCTGCATGATGATGTCGGCCAGCTCCTGCGCGGACTGCGGGCCGATATCGAAGATCATGTCATCGTCGTCCACGTCATCCGCATTTTTCAGCACGGCCGGTTCATTCGCATCGAACTTCCTGCCCACCACCACGTCCACCGCGATGGGAATGGAGGCGCCACGCGCCTGCATCTTGCTCATCAGCGCCTGTGCGGTTGAAACCAGATCATCCTCACACAGCGACTTGCCGACGTTCCTGCCCGTGGCCTTGAGGAAGGTATTGGCGATGCCGCCGCCGACTACCAGTTGTTCGCACTTCTCGGACAGCGCTTCCAGCACGGTCAATTTCGTGGATACTTTGCTGCCGCCGACAATGGCCACCATCGGGCGCGCCGGGTCGAGCAGCGCCTTGCCCAGCGCTTCCAACTCTCTGGTCAGCAGGATGCCGGCCGCCGCAACAGGCGCATACTTCGCCACACCATGGGTCGAAGCTTCGGCGCGGTGCGCGGTACCAAACGCATCCATCACGAACACATCACACAAGGCGGCATATTTCTTCGCCGTTTCTTCGACATTCTTCTTCTCGCCCTTGTTGAAGCGGCAATTTTCCAGCAACACCAATTCGCCCTCGGCAACGTCGAAGCCACCGTCCACCCAGTCACGGATCAGGCGCACCGGTTTGCCCAGTTTATCGGCCATGACATGCGCCACCAGCTTGAGCGATTTTTCTTCGGTATAAACACCTTCGGCCGGGCGTCCCAGATGTGAGGTCACCATCACGCGTGCGCCGGCTTGCAACGCGGCTTTGATCGTTGTCATCGACGCGGTAATACGCGCATCAGAGGTTACCTGGCCATCCTTGACGGGTACGTTCAGATCGGAGCGAATCAGGACGCGCTTGCCCTTGAGATCCAGATCGGTCATTTTGATTACAGACATTTCTACTCCCTAGTACTTCTATTTGGCGACGTGGCCTACCAGGCGCATCAGATTGCAGGTATAGCCATATTCGTTGTCGTACCAGGCCACTATCTTGACGAAAGTGGGGTCGAGTGCAATACCCGCATCGGCATCGAATATTGACGGACAAGTGTGACCGCGGAAGTCGGTGGCGACCACCTTCTCCGTGGTGTAGCCCAGCACACCTTTCAACGGACCGTTTTCGGAAGCCGCCTTCATTGCGGCGCAGATTTCATCGTAGCTCGCGGCCTTGTTCAGCTCGACCGTCAAATCGACCACTGATACGTCGGAAATCGGCACTCTGAATGCCATACCGGTAAGCTTCTTGTTCAGCTCAGGAATAATCTTGCCCACCGCCTTGGCCGCGCCGGTCGAAGACGGGATGATGTTTTCCAGGATGCCGCGTCCGCCACGCCAATCTTTGTTGGAAGGACCATCTACGGTCTTTTGTGTTGCGGTGGCGGCATGCACGGTAGTCATCAGACCGCGTTTGATGCCCCAGGTGTCATTCAACACTTTGGCGACCGGCGCCAGCGCATTGGTGGTGCAGGATGCCGCAGAAACGATTTTCTCACCCGCGTATTTGGTATGGTTCACGCCGTACACAAACATCGGCGTGTCATCCTTGGAGGGTGCGGATTGAACAACTTTCCTGGCACCGGCATCGAGGTGCTTCTGGCAGGTTTCACCGGTCAGAAAAAATCCGGTACATTCGATTACGACATCAACATCAGCCTCGTTCCACTTCAGGTTGGCCGGATCCCTCTCAGCGGTCAGGCGAATAGCCTTGCCATTGACCATCAGGTTGCCGCCGCTCACTGCGACATCCCCCTTGAAGAGGCCATGCACCGAGTCATGCTTGAGCAAATAGGCCAGATAGTCCGGCTCCAGCAGATCGTTGATGGCGACAACTTCGATTTCGGGGAAATCTTTTGCAGCGGCGCGAAATACCATGCGTCCGATGCGACCAAATCCATTAATACCGACACGAATTGCCATTTCATTCTCCCTTTTTGTAAATAAAGAAATATTGGTGATTTACAACACGCTTGTTACCGCCTTGACGACGTTGTAGCTCCGGCATAACGTTGGCCTTTGGCAAACAATAGCCCGCACTAAAATGTCACCAATACTTACAAAACGCCCTTAACCGTGTTGACGACATTTTCTGCGCTAAAGCCAAAGTGCTTGAACAACTCCGGCGCCGGAGCAGATTCACCAAAGCAATCCATGCCCACCACCGCACCATCCAGCCCGACGTATTTGTACCAACCACCGGTGACACCCGCTTCGACTGCGATGCGCTTTACTCCACCAGGGAGTACGCTGTCCCGGTAGGCCCGATCCTGCTTGTCGAATACATTGGTGGACGGCATTGACACCACACGCACGTTGATACCTTCGGCAGCCAGTAATTTTTGTGCTTCCATTGCCAGCGATACTTCCGAGCCGGTGGCGATAATCACCGCCTGCGGCTTGCCGCCTGCGGCTTCAGACAGCACATACGCGCCCTTGCGAATGGCGGCGATTTGCGCCGCATCGCGCTTTTGAAACGCCAGATTCTGCCGGCTGAACACCAGGCTGGTCGGGCCATCGCTACGCTCGACTGCAGCCACCCACGCAACGGTGGATTCCACCGTGTCACAAGGACGCCATAATTCCATATTGGGCATGAGGCGCAGCGTCGCGGTCTGCTCGACCGGCTGATGCGTCGGACCGTCTTCGCCCAGACCGATGGAATCATGGGTAAACACGTAGATCACGCGCTGCTTCATCAACGCCGACATGCGTAACGCGTTGCGCGCATATTCGGAGAACATCAGAAAGGTGCCGCCGAACGGCAGGAAGCCGCCGTGCAACGCCATGCCGTTCATAATGTGCGACATGCCAAATTCACGCACACCGTAGCTGATATAGTTGCCGGTTCCCTTGCCGCGGATGTGCTTGCTGCCCGTCCAGTTGGTCAGATTGGAACCGGTCAGGTCGGCGGAGCCACCGAGGAATTCTGGCAAGGCCGGCACCAGTGCGTTAATCGCGTTCTGCGAAGCCTTGCGGGTCGCGATGGTTTCGGCTTTTTCGTTAATCGTGGCGATTGCATCGGCAGCATGCGCCACCCAGTTCGCCGGTAATTCACCCTTGGTACGGCGCTCGAACTCAGCCGCTTCCTTCGGGAATGCAGCTTTGTATTCGGCAAATTTATTGTTCCACAGCTTTTCCAGACCCTCGCCCCGGGTGCGCGCGTCCCATGCTTCATAGACATGCTTGGGAATTTCAAATGGCGGGTATTTCCAGCCGATGTATTCGCGTGTCGCGGCAACCTCATCGTTGCCCAATGCCGCGCCATGCACGTCGTGCGTGCCGGCCTTGTTCGGTGAGCCCATACCGATGATGGTCTTGCAGCAGATCAGCGTAGGTTTGTCGGTCACCACCTTGGCCGCATTAATCGCGGCATTGATGGCCTCTGAATCATGGCCCTGCACATCTGCAATGACGTGCCAGCCATAAGCCTCGAAGCGCTTGGCGGTGTCATCGGTGAACCAGCCATCCACATGGCCGTCGATCGATATATTGTTGTCGTCCCAGAAAGCAATCAGCTTGCCCAGTCCCCATGTGCCTGCCAGCGCGCAGGCTTCATGGGAGATGCCTTCCATCATGCAGCCGTCGCCCATGAACACGTAAGTGTGATGATTGACTATCTGGTGACCGGGCTTGTTGAATTCAGCGGCCAGCAATTTTTCTGCCATCGCCATACCCACCGCATTGGTGATGCCCTGGCCGAGCGGGCCGCCGGTAGTTTCCACGCCGGGCGTGTAACCATACTCCGGGTGGCCCGGAGTCTTGGAGTGCATCTGGCGGAAGCGCTTCAGTTCTTCCATCGGCAGATCGTAACCGGACAGGTGCAACAACGCGTAAACCAGCATCGAGCCATGGCCGTTGGACAACACAAAGCGATCACGATCAGACCATTTCGGGTTGGCCGGGTTATGGCGCATGTGATGGTTCCACAACACATCTGCTATTTCTGCCATACCCATCGGTGCGCCCGGATGGCCGGAATTCGCCTTTTGCACGGCATCTACGGACAGCATCCGGATTGCGCCGGTAATATCATTGAATTTTGGGGGGGTGATGTTGCGTATCGCAGTCATGTACGGTTGTCTCCAGAATGCTCTGTGGGTTGTTTATATGAAATTCTGCTCAGGCGAACGATTATACCGCAGCACCGATATAGCTTCCTACTATGATTCGTCGCCGTTACCTTTTTTGGCAAATTTAACGCCCAGCTGTTTGAGTTTGCGATAAAGATGGGTGCGCTCCAGGCCAACTTTTTCGGCTACCCGTGAAACATTGCCGGTTTCCCTGCGCAAATGATAATCAAAATAGAGCGCGTCAAAATGCTCACGCGCTTCGCGTAGCGGCAAATCCAGCGGCAGGGAAAATTGCTGTTCCTGCCCCTCGATGGTCAGAATAATATTCTGGCCTTGTGCCTCGATAATTTGCGGCTGCGGCTTAAGTGAGCCTTCCCGGATTGCCTTGGCGATAGTGCTTAACAATTTTTGCAGGGCAATGGGTTTTTCCAGAAAATCCACCGCACCGATACGCGTTGCCTCGACCGCTGTTTCAATGGTGCCGTGGCCGGACATCATCACCACCGGCATGGTCAGCAAATCCTGTTCGACCCATTCTCTGAGCAAAGCCACGCCATCGGTATCCGGCATCCAGATATCAAGCAACACCAGATCGGGCTCATGCTCGAACCGATGGGCACGCGCCTGTTCGGCATTTTCCGCCAGCTGTACCTGATACCCCTCATCGAACAGAATTTCCGACAATAATTCACGGATGCCGATTTCATCATCCACCACCAGAATTTGCTTGCTTGACATTATGCCTCCCCAATCAGCGGCAGGCTGATATTGATACGCGCACCGCCGTTTACGCTATTTTCAATGCTGATATGACCACCATGCTCTTCGATAATCTTTTTTACGATAGCCAGCCCCAAGCCTGTTCCTTTCGGCTTGGTAGTCATGTACGGCTCGAAGGCACGCGCCAGCACACTGCCGGGAAAACCCGCTCCATTATCTTCGACGTGCAGATGAATTTCATTGTCCCGCATTTCTGTACTCAACATTATTTGCGGTCGTGCCACACCCTGCAACGCGTCCTGCGCATTTTGCAGCAGGTTATGAAATACCTGCCGCAAACGGGTCGCATCACCGTTGACCTCGCTGTGCTGTGCCTCCAGTTTCAGCACAATGGGGAAAGCGTTTGCCTCATACAGTCCCAGCACTTCCCTGGCCAATTTGTGCATGTCCAGGTGCGACAGCTTCAATGCAGGGCCACGCGCATAATTGGCAAAATCACTTACCATACTTTTCATCGCGGCAACCTGGCTGACAATGGTTTGTGTGGCACGTTGTAATAATGACGCATCTTCTTCGCTCAGCTTGTTGCCGAGTTTGTACTGCAAACGTTCGGCAGACAACTGGATCGGTGTAAGCGGGTTTTTGATTTCGTGCGCAAGACGGCGCGCCACTTCACCCCACGCCGCTTGCCGTTCGGCCTGCAACAGGTGGCTGATATCATCAAACACCACAACATAGCCGGCCTCACCACCTTGCGGCAAACGCGTTCCGCGCATCAATAAAATCTGGTTGCCATTCTTGCTCATGCGTTCTATCTGCCGCTGCCATTCGCCGTTGGTTGTTTCACCGAAAGCCTCCATAACGGTCTGGCAAAACGACTTGAGCAAGCTGTATTTTTCCGCAATCTGGCTTAATGACATGCGCTGCATTTCCTGCAACGGCACACCGAGAATTTGTGCCGCGCTGGTATTCACCGAACGCAGACGCAACTCCTCATCCAGTGCCAGCACACCGGAGGACAGGTGGGTCAACACACTTTCCAGGTAGATTTTTGCACCTTCCACCTTGCGCTGTTGCTGTTCACTGGCTTGCCTTGCATCAAACAGCTGGCGCGTCATCTGGTTAAACAGCCCGGTCAGCGCACCCAGCTCATCACTGCTTTGTATCGGGTGCTGCCCGGTGAAATCACCTTGTGCCACCGCGCGTGTTCCTTCCGCCAGCGCCTCCAGCGAGGCACCGAGCCGCTCGCTGATAAAAAATGCCACTGATACCGCCGTCAACAGCAGCACCAGCAGCGACAGTGTCAGGGTAATCGCATACATCCGCTTCAAACCGAGGCGTGACAGCGTTAATTCCTGATAATCGCGGTACACTGACTGCACCATTTCTGCGTCCGCCTCGACCTGCTTCGGTACCGGCTGGGTGAATTGCAACACATATTGCCCACCCCGTTGGGTGTTGGAATTCACGGCCACCAGCACACGCAGCAGCAGCCCTTTTCCCGGTATGGCATCGATTACCGCATATTCGCCTTTGTCCAGCGCCAGGCGCAACACATCGCTATCGGGTAAATTCGGCAGTCGCGTGCTACCGCCCGAGGAAAACGCAATCACATTTCCTTTGGTGGAAAATAACGCCGCCTCCTGCGCTATCGCTTCGTCCACCAATTGCTCCAGCGCACGCTGATATTGCTCCGGTCTTTTCTCGGCCATAAGCAGCGCGATGAACTGGGTTTTCTTGGTCAGCTCCTTGAGGCTGTTGTCGAGGCCGCTTCTGCCAAGATTGAGACCGCCCTCCAGTGCTTTTTCAACACGCACGTCAAACCATGATTCAATACTTTTGCCCAGAAATTGTACCGACACCACATAAACAAAAATACCCGGTAGTACCGCAATCAGTGTAAAAAACAGCACCAACCGCATGGTCAACTTGGCGCCAAATACCTTGTTTTTGAGCTTGTTGCGCAGCCGCCACAGTTGATAGCCCACCAGCCCCATCAGACTAAGCGCCAACGCGCCGGTCAGGCCAAGCAAACTGTAATAATTAAGGGAAAATACTTCAGTATTCGCGCTGCTGCTTGACAGCAGATACAGCAACACACTACCCAGCACCACGCTGATGAGAATCAGGTTTCTCATCGCCACATCACTCCGTTTTGCCTTCGCCGTTTACCGTCATTTCCGCCGGATTGAGCACCCAGCGATACCAATCTGAATTAATCGCCCAATCCTTGCCGGTCAGCGCATTAACCTGCAACAGCTTGGGCAACTGCGCGATATCCAGGCGCAAGCGCGCCGCCGCAATATAACTGCTGTCCTTTTTCAGCAACTCTGCGGGAATAACCGGCGAACTCTGCCTGGCCAGAATGGCCAGCGCATCTTCAAGGCTGGCAAAATTCTGAAACAGGGCACCGCGTGCGATACGGTACTGCCGCGTCAGCACATTGTAGGAAATCTTGATGGTTTGCTCGCTCTGAAAAATTTCTTCATCCAGCCAATACCAGCGTGCGCGCGTCAACAAAAACTCACCCACAAAATAAACCGGGACGCCGCGTTCCAAAGCCTGCTGCGCCGCAAAAGTCAGATTGATATCGTAGCTGGCGGAGAGTTGATAGCCGTCCTCGCCCAGATGCGCCTCGGCCTTGTTGACGGAAATACCTTCTGCTGCTACTGGCAGAGGACAGAGGACTGAGAACAGAAGACAGAAGGTGGCAAGAATACATTGCTTGAAACTGGCATGACCCGGCCACACCACTTTATTGGCGCGCAGAGATAGGTGATGGAAATTTCCGCCCTCTGTCATCTGTTATCTATCATCTGATTTGTGCAGCAATGCATAAAAAAATCCGTCATGCTGATCATTGGGCAACAATTGTCCTTGGCTATTCTCCGGCAGTGCTACTGACAACCGGCACGCATCCGGCTGTTGGGCCAGAAACGCCGCAATGACCTGTTCGTTTTCTTGCCGGAACACCGAGCAGGTAACATAGAGCAATTTACCATCTTGCGCCAGCAGCCGCCACAACGCACTCAAAATGTCGAGTTGTTGTGCTGCGAAGCAAGCTATATCCGTGCGACGGCGCAGCCACTTGATGTCCGGATGGCGGCGCACCACGCCGGAAGCGGAGCAGGGCGCATCGGCGAGAATACGTTGAAACAACTTGCCATCCCACCATTTCCCGGGTGCGGCAGCGTCCCCGCAAACAAGTTGTGCAGACAGACCGAGGCGCTGCAAATTTTCCACGACACGACACAAACGTTTCTCATCTTTATCTACCGCGACCATCTGCACGGCAGCGCTTTCCAAAATGTGCGCCGTCTTGCCACCCGGTGCGGCGCAGGCATCCAGTACTCGCATGCCATCCTGTGCGTCCAGCAATCGTGCAGCATATTGTGCGCCAGCATCCTGCACCGAGACCAGCCCGGCAAAGAAACCCGGCAACTTGTCCACGGATACCGGCTTGTCCAGTTGCAGCGCATCCGGCCCGATCAGCCGCGCTGGCAAATCATTTTGTGTCAGTTGCGCCAGATACTCCGCCGCCGTGCCACGCCGCCGGTTAACGCGCAAAGTCATGGGCGGATGCCGGTTGCCGGCCTCAAGTATCGTAGCGCTGCGCTCACCGTACTGAGTACGCAGTTCGTCTATCCACCATTGCGGGTAGCTATATTTTCCTTCCTCATACTGTGTGACTTGTTCCAGCAATGCGTCCCGGTGACGCAGGAAGTTGCGCAGGATCGCGTTCGCCAACCCGCGCAGGCGCGGGTTCAAATTTTGGGCGGCGCGCACCGCATGATCAACTACCGCATATTGTGCCGACTTTCCATACTGCAACTGATACAACGCAACCAGCAGCAGGAAACGCAACCGCTCGTCCGCCAGCGGCTTATGCAACAGTTGGCTCAATACCGCCCGCAACTGACCATAAAAACGCAGTGTGCCATAGCTCAAGTCTTGGAGGGCGGCACGCTGCGCCGGTGTCCACGCCGCATTGCTGCGTAGCGTTTCCTCCAGTAGCTGATTGAGGTTGCGCCCGTTGTCCAGCACTTGCTGCACAATGCCGGCGGCAGCCAATTGTATGTGTTGCATTTACGAAAAATTATCGCCGGGCCGAATCGGCACGGCTTGCAAAAATTGCTGGGCAGGCTGCGCTTTGCCGCCGGGACGTTGCAGCACTTGCAGCCGCAATGCGCCCTTGCCGCAGGCCACGACAATGCCATGTTTATCGACCGCCAGAATCTTGCCGCCTACGCCTTGCATATCTTCCTGTATTGCCGCCTGCCAGATTTTTATCACCGCGCCATTGAGGCTGGCATGACATACCGGGAACGGATTGAAGGCACGTACGGCACGTTCGATCTGCCGTGCATCCTGCCGCCAGTCAATTTGTGCCTCATTTTTGAGCAGCTTGGCGGCATAAGTTGCCACCGTATCATCCTGTTTAACCGGAGTCAGGCGATCCGCCCGCAACAGGCGCAAAACTTCGAGGATACCTGCAGCACCCAGCTCCGCCAGCTTGTCATGCAGCGTTACTGCGGTATCGTTTGCCGTGATCGGACAAACCCGGCGCAACAACATGTCACCGGTATCCAACCCCGCATCCATCTGCATGATGGTGACACCGGTCTCGGTGTCGCCCGCCAGGATTGCGCGCGGTATCGGCGCAGCGCCTCGCCAGCGCGGCAATAGCGAAGCGTGAATGTTGAGGCAACCATAACGCGGCAGTTGCAGCACGGCCTGCGGCAGGATCAACCCATATGCGGCCACCACCATGACATCTGCATCCAGCGCGGCGATCTCGCGTTGCGCCTCTGCGGTTTTTAATGTGACAGGCTGCAGTACCGGTAAGCCGTGTTGTAGCGCAAGCTGCTTAACCGGGCTGGCAGTGAGTTGCATCCCGCGCCCGGCAGGGCGGTCCGGTTGGGTCAACACCGCGATGATTTGATGTTCCTTAAGCAACGCGGCCAGTGCGCTGGCCGCAAACTGCGGCGTTCCGGCAAAAATGATCTTCATAATTGAATTAGCCCGGTAAAAACCTCTGCACAACGTAGCGAGCGAAGCTGAGACCAGGCAGGAAATGGCGAAAAACCGGAGTGTACATGTGGTACATGAGGATTTTAAGCTATTTTCTAACGCAGTATTAGCGAGCGCAGCAGTTGTACAGAGGTTTTTAAAGAGTTTCGCGCAGACGTTTCTTTAGTTTGGCGCGAATTCTGGTTTGCTTGAGTGGCGACAGATATTCAACAAACACCTTGCCGCGCAAGTGATCTATCTCGTGCTGAATGCAGACTGCCAGAAATCCGTCCGTCTCCAGCATGATGGGCTCGCCTTTTTCATTGAGCGCGCGCACCGTCACCTTTTCCGCGCGGCACACTTTTTCATAAATGCCCGGTACCGACAAACAACCCTCCTCGCATTCTTCCTCGCCACTACTGGCAATAATTTCCGGATTGATAAAAACTTTCAATTGATTGTGCGCCTCGGAAATGTCCAGCACAATGATCTGTTCATGCACATCCACCTGCGTTGCCGCCAGACCCACACCGGGTGCCGCATACATGGTTTCTGCCATGTTGCGCACCAGCTTGCGGGTAGCCTCATTGATATGCTCCACCCTGTTGGCAACTTTGTGCAGCCGCTCGTCGGGATACTGCAAAATCTTCAGGATTGCCATATACACCCTATAAATGCTTGCTAATTTATATGACTAGATGCAGAATTTAACGCAACGCAGCAATACTGCGTGCCTTTTTCATTGATTCTGCCGGAGTTTTCCATGCGCAAGATTATATCGCTGATTTGCTTTTTGTTGCCCGTCCTGGCCTTTGCTGTCCCGTCTGATACCCGCCCGGAACTTCGTAGCGATGCACCGGATCGGCACGTGGTCGTCAAAGGTGACACGCTGTGGGACATTTCCGGGAAATTTTTCAAAGACCCATGGAGATGGCCGTATATCTGGGGCATGAACAAAAATATTATCCGAGATCCGCACTGGATCTATCCGGGCCAAATCATTTTTCTGGACCGTGCCACTGGCACGTTGCGCATCGGCCAGGCTGAAACTGGCAGCACCAGCGGCGTTATCAAGCTTTCCCCAAAAGTGCGCGAAGGCCACAGCGCTCATGATGCCATCCCGAGTATTCCCGCTAACGCCATCGCGCCGTTTTTGAGCCAGCCGCTGGTCATTGAAGAAGGCGCGCTGAAAGATGACCCGACCCTGATCGGCGCGCGCGAAGGGCGCGTCCTGCTCGGCACTAACGATATCGGTTTTGTAGCCAATCTGCCTTCAGACAAGGGTAACAAGTGGCAGATTTATCGTCCCGGCAAAACCTTTACCGACCCGGATACCAATGAGGTATTAGGTGTAGAGGCGATTTATCTGGGTAATGCCGAAGCAACGGAGTTTGCGGAAGTGAGCACTGTCGCCATCACCCAATCCGTGCAGGAAATTTATAAAGGTGACCGGCTGGTCGTCCCTTCCGGGGAAATGACCAGTCATTACCTGCCACGCTCGCCTGACAGCAACATTGCCGCAAGCGTGATTTCCATTTATGGCGGCGTATCACAGGCGGGGCAAAATACCATCATCACACTGAACAAGGGCAAGCGTGACGGCCTGGAAAGCGGCCATGTGCTGGCTTTGTATCACCGGGGCGAAGTGGTCAAAAGTGACGGCAAGAACTTCACTTTACCGGACGAGCGTTATGGCTTGGTATTCGTATTCCGCGTGTTTGAAAAAGTATCTTATGCGCTGGTGATGCAAACCCGTTTGCCGGTGCAATTGCTGGATCACGCAAAAACGCCCTAATCTATAGTGACTGCTGATCTCTCGCTGAAAGCGTGGCTGGCGCTCAGCTTGATACGCGGATTGGGTGGCGAAGGCGCACGTCGCCTGCTGAAAGAATTCGGTTCTCCGGAAGCGGTGTTCGCTGCTTCTGCCAGTTCCCTCAAGCCTGTTATCAAAGCCGATATTGCCGCAGCAATCAGTGAGGGTATCGCTGATGATCTGCTAATGCCCACACTGGTTTGGCTGCAAGACAGCAACAATCATCTCGTCACTTTCGCCGACAGCGATTATCCGCAAGCCCTGCTGAATATTCCCGACCCACCGCTGTTGCTGTATGTCAAAGGGCGGCGCGAGTTGCTCAACCAACCTGCACTAGCCATCGTCGGTAGTCGCAATGCCACACCGCAGGGCGTTCACAACGCCGAAGCTTTTGCCCAGTCGCTGAGCAATGCCGGGTTGTGCGTTATCAGTGGAATGGCGCACGGCATCGATGCCGCCGCGCATCGCGGCGCATTACAAGGTTGCGGCAGCAGCATCGGTGTGGTCGGCACCGGTCTGGACAAGGTCTATCCTGCCGCCAATCGCGACCTTGCCCATGCACTTGCCAGCCAGGGCGCGCTGATCTCCGAATTCCCCCTCGGCACGCCGCCGCTGGCCGCCAATTTTCCACGCCGCAACCGCATCATCAGCGGCATGAGTGTCGGTTGCCTGATAGTGGAAGCCGGATTGCAGAGCGGCTCGCTGATTACTGCGCGACTGGCGCTGGAGCAGGGCAGGGACGTGTTTGCCATCCCGGGTTCAATCCACGCGCCACAGAGCAAAGGCTGCCACGCGCTGCTCAAACAGGGTGCAAAACTGGCCGAGACCGCGCAGGACATTCTCGAAGAATTGGGTAGCCTGCTTACCCTTCCTGCATACCGCTCAGCCACACAAGACACCGACTCTGCGCTACTGGAGCAACTCGGCTTTGATCCGGTCGATCTGGATACGCTTGGTGCGCGCTGTGGCTTGACGATAAGCCAGCTATCCGCCATGCTGTTGACGCTCGAACTGGAGGGACGCGTCAGCACATTGCCTGGCGGCCTATATCAACGAATTCATTGAATCACACACAAACCATGTTCGAAATTCTAATGTATCTGTTTGAAAGTTATTTTGATGCGGGCAGCTATCCGGAGCCGGACAAACTGTCACGCAAGCTGTCTGCCGCCGGCTTTGAAGAAGAGGAAATCAGCGATGCACTGACCTGGCTGACGGCACTGCAACAGCAGAACCCCGATAGTTACCCCGCCGAATTGCAGCATGCTGGTGTTCGCCATTTCGCCGGACTGGAATGTCGGCGCATTGGCGCAGAGGCGCGCCGGTTTCTGGTGTTTGCAGAGCAGCAGCATATAATTTCCGTCGTCGAGCGCGAGATGGTTCTGGACCGCGCTGTGGCGCTGCAACAGGAAAACCTTGGCCTTGACAAGCTCAAGCTGATCATGCTCATGGTATTGTGGAATCGCCATGAGCACCTCGACCCACTGCTGGTTGAGGAACTTCTTGCGCCGGCCCATTCCACACAACTACATTAACTCACGTATGGCAACCAACCTTCTCATCGTTGAATCTCCGGCCAAGGCCAAAACGCTCAAGAAATATCTGGGCAAAGATTTTGAAGTGCTCGCATCGTATGGCCATGTACGCGATCTGATACCCAAGACCGGTGCGGTCGATCCGGACAACAACTTCGCCATGCAATACGAGACCATCACGCGCAACAGCAAACACGTTGATGCCATTGCCAAGGCCGCAGCCGATGCGGACAACATTCTGCTCGCGCCCGACCCGGACCGCGAAGGAGAAGCCATCGCCTGGCATATTTCCGAGTTGCTGAAAAGTAAGCGCGCCCTTAAAGGCAAGAATATGCAGCGCGTGGTGTTCTACGAAATTACCCAGTCAGCGGTGCGTGAAGCGGTCGCCCACCCTCGCGAAATCTCTCTGCCACTGGTAAACGCGCAACAGGCGCGACGTGCGCTCGATTATCTGGTCGGTTTCAATCTGTCGCCGCTGTTGTGGCGCAAGATACGCACCGGGCTTTCCGCCGGCCGCGTGCAGAGCCCGGCATTACGATTGATCGTCGAACGCGAACTGGAGATCGAAGCATTCAAGAGCCAGGAATATTGGACGGTACATCTGGACAGCCAGAAACACTCCATCCCGTTCACCGCCAGGCTGTTCCAGTATCAGGGCAAAAAGCTGGAGCAACTCAGCACCGGTAGCCAGAAAGAATTTGACGCTATCATCGCACGGCTCAACGATGCCAAACTGCCGCCGAAAGCAGTGCGCGTCGACAAAAAAGCCAAACAACGCTATGCCGCCGCGCCGTTTACCACTTCCACACTGCAACAGGAAGCCGTGCGCAAACTTGGCATGACTTCAGAACGCACCATGCGCACCGCGCAGTCCCTGTATGAGGGCATGGACCTCGGCGGCCAGACCGTCGGTCTGATTTCCTACATGCGCACCGACTCGGTATCACTGGCAAAAGAAGCAGTGGAAGAGATCCGCAGCTATATCAGCGACAACTTCGCAGCAGATTATCTGCCGGGCAAACAGCCGGTTTACAAAAGCAAGACCAAAAATGCGCAAGAGTCGCACGAGGCGATCCGCCCGACCTCGATTCTGCGCACACCGGACAGTATGCGTGCCCATTTGAACATCGATCAGATGCGCCTGTACGAAATGATCTGGAAACGCACACTGGCATGCCAGATGGCACCGGCGCGCTTTGACACGGTCAGCGTGGACATCCGCCTGGGTGGCGACGACACCCTATTCCGCGCCTCCGGACAAACACTGGTATTCCCCGGCTTCATCAGCGTATACAAGGAAGACGTGGACGATGCCGAAGAAGAGGAAGGCGGCAAGTTGCCACCCTTGGTTGAGGGCGACGTACTGCCGGCGGACAAGCTGTACGGCGAACAGCATTTCACGCAACCGCCGCCGCGCTTCACCGAGGCCAGTCTGGTAAAGACTCTGGAAGAGCACGGCATCGGTCGTCCTTCCACTTACGCCACCATCATTTCTACGTTGCAGGCCCGTGAATACGCCATTCTGGACAAAAAGCGTTTCATGCCCACCGATGTCGGCCGCGTGGTTACCAAATTTCTGACCGAACATTTCACGCGCTATGTCGATTACGGCTTCACCGCGAATCTTGAGAATGAGCTGGATGAAGTCTCCGAAGGCAAACGTGACTGGATCACCGTGCTGGATGATTTCTGGAAAGGCTTTTCCAGCCTGATCAAACAAAAAGCCGACATCGACCGTCCGGTCGAGCTGCTGGACGAAGCCTGCCCGGATTGCGGCAAGCCGCTTGCCAAAAAACTTAGCCGTTACGGCAGCTTCATCAGTTGCACCAACTATCCGGAGTGCAAGTACAAACGCAGCATCAGTGGCGAAACACCGGATGACGCCTCGGCAAGGGTGGAATTGGGCACGCATCCGGACACTCAACAACCCGTGCTGCTGTTGCGCGGCCCGTACGGCCACTACGTGCAACTGGGTGAAGTGATCGAAGGCGAAAAAATTAAGCCCAAGCGCGTCTCCTGGCCCAAGGAATTACCGCTGGAACAGGCCGATCTTGCCGCCGCACTGAAGCTGTTGTCGCTACCGCGCGATATCGGACTCCATCCGGAAACCGGCAAAAAAGTCCTTGTCAACATCGGTCGTTTCGGCCCCTACATCAGCCATGACGGCAAATTCAAATCCATCCCACGCAGCGACAGCATCTTCGACATCAGGCTGGAGCGCGCCGTGGAACTGCTGGCACAGGCCAAGGCCGGCAACGCCGTGTTGCATACCCTGGGCGAACACCCTGAGGACAAGGCTTCTGTGGAAATTTGCAGCGGCCGCTACGGCCCTTACGCACGTCACGGCAAGATCAACGCCACTCTGCCAAAAGATGTCTCACCGGATGAAATTACACTGGAACAAGCACTGGAATTAATTGCGGCGAAAGCGGCAAAGGGCAGAACGGTTAAGGCTAAAACGTCCAGAAAGCCTGCCGCCAAGACTGCCAAGACAAAAACGGCTGCGAAAAAAACCAAGGCCAAATCCGCTACGGCCAAGACGAAGGCTGCAACCGCAAGATCTGCCACGAAGAAAATCTTGAAGAAGAAAACTTGAACAAACGCTGGATAAGTTCTAAACCGCCTTCGCAAAATTCTATATTAATCATCCAATGGCACGGATATTTTTTGCTCTATGGCCGACGTCGGTCGAGCGTACACAGCTAACCGCGTGGCAGGCGCCACTGAAACATCTGTGCGGCGGCCGTGCCATGCGCAGCGAGACATTGCACACCACACTGGTCTTTATCGGCGCAGTCAAATCACATAAACTGAAAGCATTGCAGCTTGCCGCACAGGCAGTCGGCAGTAACGGCTTCGAGTTATGCTTCGATAAGGCACGCTACTGGGGGCACAATCATATCGTGTATGCAGCACCCGGCCATGTGCCGCAACCCCTGACGCAATTGACCAACGCGCTGGAGCGAAACCTGACTGCACATCGCTTCATCTTTGATCAACGCGACTATCAGCCGCATGTCACGCTGTTGCGCAATGCGCACTGGAGCGACAAATCGCTGCCCGCCATGTCGCCGGCATGCTGGCAAATCAGAGATTTCGCGCTGGTGCAATCCATGTCACGCGACGGGCTGGCGGATTACCGCGTACTGGCACGTTTCCCTTTGGGCGCAAGTGGCGGATAATCCTGCCGGATAATCACAGGAACGCAAGCATGCTCAATATCTTTACGCTGGAAAACGGACGGCTGATCAACATCAGACCAGATGAGGTTGCTTTGCGCAAACCGATCTGGGTGGATGCTATCGCACCCGACGCGGACGAGCGTGAATGGGTGATTAGAACTTTTTCACTCGTCCTGCCGCAGCCTGAGCATTTGCGCGATATTGAGGCAAGTGCACGGTTCTATGAGGAAAATGGCGAATTACATTTGCGTTCTGATTTTCTGCTCGGCAAGGAAAGCGATTCGCGCAGCGTAATCGTGGCCTTCACACTGTCCGATAGTGTGCTATTCAGTGTGCATGACGAGGATACTCCGGTATTTCAGCGCTTTCGACTGTGTTCGCATTCGCAACCCGGCCTGGTTGCGGATTGTCACGACGTACTGGTCGACCTGTACGGCTCCGATGTGGAATTTTCCGCCGACGCGCTGGAGGAGACTTATGCAGACCTTGGCGGCACCAGCGGCACGGTGCTCAACAATATGCTCAGTGACAAGCAGGCCGCCATTGTGCTGGCCAACATTGCTCAGGCGGAACATCTGAACGGACGCATTCGCCGCAATCTGATGGATACGCGGCGCGCCGTCTCATTCCTGATGCGCAGCAAGCTGCTTACCCAGAATCAAATGGATGAAGCGCGCCAGATTCTGCTGGATATCGACTCGCTGGATGGGCATACCGCGTTCCTGTTCGACAAGATCAACTTTCTGATGAATGCTACCGTCGGTTTCATCAATATCAATCAGAACAAGATCGTGCGTCTGTTCTCGGTGGCTGCGGTGGCGCTGCTGCCGCCCACGCTGATTGCCTCCATCTACGGAATGAATTTCCGGGTAATGCCGGAACTGAACTGGGAGTTTGGCTACCCGTTCGCGCTGCTGTTGATGGCGCTGTCCGTTGCCGGTCCGATTTGGTTTTTTTCCCGCAAAGGCTGGCTAAAGTAGAATTCTTCAACTTTTGCTCAATGGAGTGGTGCTATCCGTTGCTGAAGCCATTTCCCAAAATTTGACGGGGACAAAAAATAACTTTATCTATTTATTGTCAGCACAATCTTGCCGGTCATACTTCCCGCTTCGATCAGGCGATGCGCTTCGTTAGCCTGTTCCAGCGGCAGTCGGTGCGTGATCAGCACACCGAGATGACCTGCCTCAACCAGTTTGGCGCCCTGTTCCAGTATCTTGCGCTGGCGGATGCGTTCATCGTGCAGATTCAGTATCTGTGGTGTGAGCATCAGCTCATAGCATAGTGACAGGTTGCGCAGCCGCGCGACCTGCACATCAGCTGCTGCGAGCGGCGTGGCGAGTAAACTGACTACTTTGCCACCGATGCGTACAGCGTTCAGTGAGTGCAAATAAGTCTCGCCACCCACCGTATCGAACACCACGTCCGCGCCGCATCCGTCTGTCCATTGCAGAACTTCCTGCACGAAGTCCTGCTCGCGATAGTTGATGATTTTTTCCGCACCGAGACCATGCGCCAGCCCGGCCCTCCTATCATCGCTCACCGTGACGGCGATGCGCGCCCCGAGATGATGCGCGAGTTGCAGTGCGACATGCCCGACGCCGCCGGCAGCAGCATGAATCAGGACGGTCTGTCCGGCTTGCAGATTGGCGCGCCCGACCAGCGCTTCCCATGCGGTGATCAGCACAAGCGGTAATGCGGCACTGTCTTCAGATGACAGATTGGCGGGTTTGGCGGTGCAGTAGTCCTCGTGCAGCGTGGTGTATTCGGCATAGCAGCCCGGTTCATCGCCAAGGCCACCGTTGCAGAAATACACCTCGTCGCCCGCCTTAAAGCGGGTCACTGCGCTACCGGTTTCCTCGACGATGCCCGCCCCGTCGCAGCCGAGAATTGTGGGTAGCTTGTCGGGGTGGTAGATGGGCTTGGCGCGCAACTTGGTATCCACCGGATTCACCCCGGCGGCGGCGAGCTTTACACGCAGGTGATGCGGCGAGGGCAGCTCAGGTTTCGGAATATCGCGCAGTTGCAGCACATCCGGATTACCAGCGGCAGTGGCGAGGATGGCTTTCATCGTGGGTTTCATGGTGAAGTTAAGGTGATGCGGTATGTTAGACTTATACAACCCATTTTGCGAGTTCGATCATGTCTGGAAATACTTTCGGCACGTTGTTTACGGTGACTTCGTTCGGCGAATCGCACGGTGCGGCAATCGGCTGTGTAGTGGATGGCTGCCCGCCGGGCATGGCGCTATGCGAGGCTGACATTCAGCATGACCTCGACCGGCGCAAGCCCGGCACCTCACGCCATGTCACGCAGCGGCGTGAATCCGACACCGTGGAAATCCTCTCCGGCGTGTTTGAAGGCAAGACCACCGGCACGCCCATCGCATTGCTGATCCGTAACGAAGACCAGCGCAGCAAGGACTACGGCAGTATTGCCGAAACCTTCCGCCCCGGCCACGCCGATTACACCTACTGGCAGAAATATGGCATCCGCGATCATCGCGGCGGCGGGCGTGCATCGGCACGCGAAACGGCAGGACGCGTCGCGGCAGGCGCGATCGCGAAGAAGTGGTTGCATGAACGCTACGGCGTCACCGTGCGCGGCTATCTCGCGCAACTCGGCGAGATCACGATTCCATTCAAAAGCTGGGACGAAGTAAACGACAACCCGTTCTTCGCTCCCAACGCCGATGTGGTGCAAGCACTGGAAGATTACATGGACGCGCTGCGCAAGTCCGGCGACTCCATCGGTGCGAAGCTTGCCGTTGTGGCGAGCAATGTGCCGGTCGGCTGGGGCGAACCGGTATTCGACAGATTAGATGCCGAAATCGCCCACGCGCTGATGGGCATCAACGCCGTGAAGGGCGTCGAGATTGGCGCGGGCTTTAATTGTGTTACGCAGAAAGGCAGCGAACACGGCGACGAACTCACCCCGCAGGGATTTTTGTCGAACCATGCGGGCGGCATTCTCGGCGGTATCTCCACCGGTCAAGACATCGTTGCACACTATGCGATCAAACCCACTTCAAGCATCCGCATCGAACGCAACTCCATCGACAAGGCAGGCAAGCCGGTGAAAGTCTCCACCGAAGGCCGCCACGACCCCTGCGTCGGTATCCGCGCCACCCCGATTGCCGAAGCGATGCTGGCGCTGGTACTATTCGACCATGCGCTGCGGCATCGGGGGCAGAATGCGGATGTGCAGTGTGGGACGCCTAAACTGCGCTAGACCTTGGAGAACCCATTGACGCCCGACCAAGTCATTGCAGAGTTTGAACGCTACGAGGCGGAACTTACTCGGATACTTGGCAGCTTTAGACATACCCGTGATGGCATCGACATTGGACAAGGAGACGATCCGCTCTACCGACAATACGCCAGAGAGTTAGTTGATCTATACAACGACGCATTAGGTCGTTACTCTTACTCGTCGCAAATTGCTGCAGAATTCGAAAATGGATTTGGTTATCTGGGTCAACCATCTTTTAAGGGGGTAGAAAATGTCCTAGGCGTTGTTCGTGCTTCTCTAACACGCTTGCACCGTAATCCTGAACTTCTCGTTCGACGCAAGGCCGCAGAGTCGTTGCGTCAGAAGGAAAATATCTTTGTGATTCATGGTCGTGACGAGGCGAAATGGCGAGAGTTGAAAGACATAATCCAGTCCGAATTTCGCCTTAACCCAATCATTCTCTCTCTGCAGCCGGACGCTGGATGCAAGACTGTAATTGAGAAGTTTGAGCACTACGCCTCAACATGCTCATACGCGATTGCAGTGTTCACGCCGGACGACGAAATTACGTCTGGAATGGATACCTACCTTCAAGCTCGCCCAAATGTAATCTATGGGTTGGGTTGGTTTTGTGGGCGGCTTGGACGAGGGAACGTTATGCTGCTACTCAAGGAAGGGACAACCATGTTCTCTGACTTCGGCGGCATCATCCAGAAGCGTTTTTCCCAAAACGTAGCCGAGAAAGTAGTTGAAATTCGCCGCGACTTGGAGGCGTCTGGTGTACTTCAAGCCTAGCAGCAAGTGCAGGATAGGCTGAGCGACGCGATACCCATCAAAAACCGCCGGGGGTTGCCCGGCAGCAAGTTACCTTTCTTGTCTTGCCAAGAAAGGTAACCCAAAGAAAGCGCCCCCGGTTTGCCGCCGCTTCGCGGTTCCCTGCGTTGCTCGACTGGTCAGGCGGCTGCGGAACTCGCACTTCGTGCTCAAACAGTCCTCGCCGAAATCCCCTGACCAGCCTGCGCTACTCGACGGCGCACAGGGGATGGGAAAGCAGAAGGTCAGGTCGCAGCGCCCGTTGCGGTCCGCCTGAGCGTTTTATGCTTGGATCGGCATTCGTAATTATTCTGGCGCAAAAAAACCCGCAATCCTAATGAGATTGCGGGTTTTTTTACTTCAGCAGGGTTACAGAGCGACTGTGTTTAATGCCCTGCCCGATTGCGTAATTTCTGTATTGCGCGCAATTGGGCAATTGCTTCCGCCAGTTCCGCCTGTGCTCGTGCGTAATCAATGTTGGCGGCACGATTTTTTATTGTATCTTCCGCTGCCTGTTTTGCTTCCAGCGCACGTGCCTCGTCGAGGTCGCCCCCGCGTATCGCGGTGTCGGCCAGGATGGTCACGACTCCGGGCTGCACTTCCAGCATCCCGCCGGAAACATAAATGAGCTCTTCCTGCTCCAGGTCTGGCCGCTTGATTCTGACCGAGCCCGGTTTGATACGCGTCATCAACGCATTGTGACGCGGAAATATCCCCAGCTCACCCATTTCACCAGGTACCACGACGAATTCGGCCAATCCGGAGAAAATAGATTCTTCCGCGCTAACCACGTCAACATGCACTGTCATCGCCATTTGATCCCCACTATTATTGAAGTGTCTTGGCTTTTTCAACTGCTTCTTCGATGCCGCCCACCATGTAGAACGCCTGTTCCGGCAAGTGGTCATATTCGCCGTCGACGATGCCCTTGAAGCCTTTGATCGTATCCTTTAGCGTGACGTATTTGCCCGGGCTGCCGGTAAACACTTCGGCCACGTGGAACGGTTGCGACAGGAAACGCTGAATCTTACGCGCACGCGCCACGGCCAGTTTGTCTTCCGGTGCCAATTCATCCATACCCAGGATCGCGATAATGTCACGCAGCTCTTTGTAACGCTGCAGCGTGGATTGCACGGCACGTGCAACGGAATAATGCTCTTCGCCCACCACCAGCGGGTCGAGCTGGCGGGAGGTGGAATCCAGCGGATCAACCGCCGGGTAGATACCCAGCGAAGCGATGTCACGCGACAGCACCACGGTGGAATCCAGGTGCAGGAAGGTGGTCGCAGGAGACGGGTCGGTCAAGTCATCGGCTGGCACGTACACGGCCTGGATGGAAGTGATCGAACCCACCTTGGTGGAGGTGATACGCTCTTGCAGGCGACCCATTTCTTCGGCCAGTGTCGGCTGGTAGCCCACAGCGGAAGGCATGCGGCCCAGCAACGCGGACACTTCGGTGCCGGCCAGCGTGAAACGGTAAATGTTGTCCACAAAAAACAGAATGTCGCGGCCTTCATCGCGAAAGTACTCGGCCATGGTCAGGCCGGACAACGCCACGCGCAGGCGGTTGCCGGGCGGCTCGTTCATCTGACCAAACACCATCGCCACTTTGGATTCGGCCATATTTTCCAGATTGATAACGCCCGCTTCCGACATTTCGTGGTAGAAGTCATTGCCCTCGCGGGTTCGCTCACCCACGCCCGCGAACACGGAAAGACCTGCGTGCTGCTTGGCGATATTGTTGATGAGCTCCAGCATATTTACGGTCTTGCCGACACCGGCACCACCGAACAACCCGACCTTGCCGCCCTTGGCGAACGGGCACACCAGATCAATCACTTTGATACCGGTTTCGAGCAAGTCAACCGATGGGGACAGCTCATCGAACTTCGGTGCCTTCTGGTGAATCTCGCGGCGCTCGTCACACTGAATTTCGCCAGCGTCGTCGATGGGACGGCCCAACACATCCATGATACGACCCAGCGTACCAGTGCCCACAGGTACAGCAATTCCACTACCTGTGGCGTTCACCAGCATGCCACGGCGCAGTCCGTCGGAAGAACCCATGGCGATGGTACGCACCACGCCGTCACCAAGCTGCTGCTCTACCTCAAAGGTCAACCCCGCTTCGGCAGTCGAAGAATCCGTATCCGCCAGTTGCAGTGCCTCATATATCTTGGGCATTTGATCACGCGGAAATTCGATGTCAACCACCGCACCGATACACTGAACAATTTTTCCTTGACTCATTTTTAGGATTCCCCGTCTAATTTAATTTTGTAATTCGCCGCCGTATCAATTAACCGCTCATCTATCAGACAACCGTTGCCGCGCCTTGAATATTTGTTCTTGTCATAACGTTCGCTGCACACACATTAACCCCGTCCGATCTTGCACGTCCGTCATCAACCCACTGCCGCTGCACCGCCGACGATTTCCGATATTTCACGGGTAATGGCAGCTTGGCGTGCCTTGTTGTAAACCAGCTTGAGATCGCTGATTACACTCTTTGCATTGTCTGATGCGGCTTTCATCGCCACCATTCGGGAACTTTGCTCGGAAGCCATATTTTCCACCACCGCCTGATAAACCAGCGATTCAATATACCGTACCAGCAATTCATCTATTACCTGTTTGGGCTCGGGCTCATAGATATAGTCCCAGTTACCCTCGGCGGTTCCCATTTGCTCGCCACTAAGCGGCAACAGTTGCTCGATACGCGGTTCCTGCTTCATGGTATTAATGAAACAGTTATAGCTCAGGTAAATAGCATCTATTTCCCCCGCCGTGTAGGCATCCAGCATCGCCTTGACCGTACCAATCAGTTTTTCGAGGTGTGGCGTATCGCCGAGCCCGGTCAAGTGGGACTTTATTCTGGCGCCGATACGTGACATGAAGCCCAAGCCCTTGTTGCCAATTGGGCAGACCACAATACCCTTGCCTTCATTTTCCCATGCCTTCATGTGGCCAACTACAAGACGCAGGACATTGGTATTCAAACCACCGCACAATCCCTTGTCCGAAGTAACCACAATTACGCCAACATTTTTAATGGCTTCCCGCTTGGCCAGAAAGGTGTGCTTGTATTCGGGATTGGCGCGCGACAGATGCGCCGCAACATTACGGATTTTTTCGGCATAGGGACGTGCTGCACGCATACGTTCCTGCGCCTTGCGCATCTTGGCTGCGGCGACCATTTCCATGGCGCGCGTAATCTTGCGGGTGTTTTCCACACTTTTGATTTTCGTGCGTATTTCTTTACTGCCGGCCATTTCTCACCCCGTCATTTAACCAACCACTCGGCAGCCGTCTTTTGATTGCCTGGTGGAAGGGCTGGTTGTTTATCAATAAACAGCCGTCGCCTTGAATGCTTCGATCGCTGCAGACAGCAGTTTTTCGTTATCGGCATTCAGATCCTTGCTGGATTCAATCGTATCCATCAGGCTTTTATTGTTGGATTTAAGGTATGCATGCAGCGCTGACTCGAATGCCAGCACCTTGGGTATCTCCACCCCATCAAAGTAACCTTTATTCACACCGAACAACGTGGCTGCCATATCGGATACCGATAGCGGCGAATACTGCAGCTGTTTCATCAGTTCAGTTACCAGGCGGCCGCGTTCCAGTTGCTTGCGGGTCGCTTCATCCAGATCAGAAGCGAACTGCGCAAATGCGGCCAGTTCGCGGTACTGCGCCAATGCCAGGCGTACGCCGCCGCCCAGTTTCTTGATAACCTTGGTCTGCGCTGCACCACCAACTCGGGATACCGAAACACCTGCATTGATCGCAGGCCGGATGCCGGCATTGAACAAATCAGACTCCAAAAAGATTTGGCCGTCGGTAATGGAAATCACATTGGTTGGTACAAAGGCGGACACGTCGCCCGCTTGTGTTTCGATAATCGGCAAAGCGGTCAACGAACCGGTTTTGCCTTTGACCTCGCCTTTGGTGAACGCCTCCACGTAATCGGCATTGACGCGTGCAGCGCGCTCCAGCAGGCGGGAGTGCAGATAGAACACGTCGCCGGGATAAGCTTCGCGGCCGGGCGGACGGCGCAGCAGCAGGGAAATTTGGCGATACGCCCAGGCTTGTTTGGTCAGATCGTCATAAACGATCAGTGCGTCCTGGCCGCGATCACGGAAGTATTCACCCATGGTACAACCGGCATAAGGTGCCAGAAATTGCATTGCCGCTGAATCCGAGGCGGTCGCGGCCACCACGATGGTATAGCCAAGTGCGCCATGTTCTTCCAGTTTGCGCACCACGTTGGCGATGGTCGAAGCTTTCTGACCAATCGCCACATACACACAGGTCATGTTTTGACCCTTCTGGTTGATGATGGCATCCACGGCCACGGCGGTCTTGCCGGTTTGGCGATCGCCAATGATCAGTTCGCGCTGGCCGCGACCAATCGGAACCATGGAGTCGATGGACTTCAATCCAGTCTGCACCGGTTGGTCAACGGATTTACGTGCGATTACGCCCGGAGCCACTTTTTCAATCTTGTCGGTTATTTTGGCGTTAATAGGCCCTTTGCCATCAATCGGCTGTCCCAGCGCATTTACCACGCGGCCGCACAATTCCGGGCCAACCGGCACTTCCAGAATGCGCCCGGTACACTTGACCGTATCACCTTCAGTAATATGCTCGTATTCGCCAAGCACCACTGCGCCGACAGAATCGCGTTCCAGATTCAGCGCCAAGCCGAAGGTATTGCCGGGAAACTCCAGCATTTCACCCTGCATTACATCAGAAAGCCCATGCACACGAACGATACCGTCAGTCACGCTGACCACCGTACCTTCAGTGCGTGCCTGTGTCAGCGCCTCAAAATTCTCGATGCGGCTGCGAATCAAATTGCTAATTTCAGAAGGGTTGAGCTTCATCTGTAATTTCCTTGTCTTGATAAATCTTTAATTGGAACCTCTAAAATCTGGATTGCGAGCCTGCGCCATGCTGCTTGCCTGCGCATGGCTTGGATCTTCTCGCCAGGGAAATTCGGTAAACCCCAAGTTATTAGAGGCAACCGGTTTCAGGCCATCGCATTTGCCATTTCGCCCAAACGGGTGCGCGCCGAACCATCGATGACCTGGTCTTCGGCACGAATCACCACACCACCCAGCAAAGTCTTGTCTACTTTGCACTCTAGTCTTATTTCACGCTGCATCCGCACCTTAAGGGCGGCGGCTATTTTCTGTTGTTGTGCCTCACTTAGCTCGAACGCGGATGCTACTGTCACATCGGCAAAATTTTCCGCTTCGGCACGTAACGCCTCATATATAACCAGGATTTCTGCCACGATATCCAGGCGATGATTGCCCACCAGTATGCGAATGAAATTACGCTGCTGCGCGGAAAGCTGGCTTCTGCACAATGCCACAACCAGCTCTTCAACTTGACTTTTGTCAATGCGCGGGCTGCTTACAACAGCGCGCATTTCAGAATTATTTAGCGACTCCGCAAGGGTTTCCAGCATAGCTGACCACCCTTTCAAATCGCCAAGTCGTCGTGCTTCATCAAACGCTGCTTGTGCGTATGGGCGGGCTACTGTATTAGCTGACATGGCAATCAGATTTCCGCAACAAGTTTTTCGAGTAAATCATTATGTGCTTTGGCGTCAATTTCACGGCCCAAAATCTTGCCTGCACCAGCGAGGGCAATTGCGGATACCTGGGTGCGCAACTGTTCTTTGGCACGAAACACTTCCTGATCGATTTCGGCTTTGGCTCCAACGATGATCCGATCACCTTCCACTTTGGCTTGAGCTTTTGCTGCCTCAACAATTTCGCTCGCTCTCTTCTCGCCGCCTGCCAGAATTTCGGCAGCCTTTTCCTTGGCTTCGCGGATGATTTCGGCAGAGCGCTTGGCGGCCATCTCCAAATCGTGCTTGCCGCGTTCGCCTGCTGCCAAGCCATCCGCGATAGTTTTTTGCCGTGCTTCAATCGCGTTCAGCAAGGGTGGCCAGATGAATTTGGCAGTAAACCATATCAATATGGCAAATGACAGCGCTTGCGAAAACAGTGTCAGGTTAATGTTCATTTTGATTCCTTAAAGCTGGATTGGATGCCGCTCGTGATCACCAAATACTTTAGTGAATTACGCTGAGCAACGGATTTGCAAATGCAAACATCATTGCCAGACCCACGCCGATAATGAAAGACGCGTCAATCAAGCCCAACAGCAGAAATACCTTGCCCTGCAGAGTGGGGATCATTTCGGGCTGACGCGCAGCACCATCCAGAAAGCTGCTGCACATGATACCAATACCGATACAGGCAGCCGCAGATCCCAGGCCAATGATTAGGCCGATAGCGATGGCGGTGTAAGATTGAATCATTGCCAAATGTTGAACTGTGCTTTCCATTTTTTTGCTTCCTTTCGATTTACAAGGTTGATTAAGATTAATAAAACGGCTTTAGTGGCTTTCGTGTGCCATTGAGATATACACGACCGTCAGCATCATGAAGATGAATGATTGCAAGGATACGATCAGGATATGAAAGATTGCCCAGCCTGCGCTGAGCACCCCGCCCAACAGGGTGCCGGCGAGGCCGGTTGCCGCCCACATGCCGAGCAGCAGAAAAATGATTTCACCGGCGTACATATTGCCGAACAGGCGCAGGGAATGCGACAACGGTTTGGAAATATATTCAATCATATTGAACAGAAAATTCGCAGGCCACACCAGTGGGTTGGCGCCAAATGGCGCACAGAACAACTCACGTATCCAGCCGCCCAATCCCTTGACCTTGATGTTGAAAAAAATCATCAACAGCCAGACCGACAATGCCAACGCAAAAGTCGCATTAACGTCCGAAGTGGGAACTGCGCGAAAATATTCTTGCCCGAACACGTTATGGTATATCCATGCCATGATGTCTGCCGGTAGAAAATCCATGGCACTCATGACAAACACCCAGACGAAGACGGTCAACGCAAGGGGTGCCACAAATGCGTGCCGGTCTCCGTGAAAAATGCTTTTGACCTGGTTGTCGATGAACTCTACCAGCAGCTCGACAAACGCCTGACGCCTGTTTGGAACGCCGGCCGTCGCGCCGCGTACCACCAGCCTGAGTAATCCAAAAACAATTAAGCCCAACAGGGCAGAAACCGCGAGGGTATCGATATGTATCGCCCAAAAATCACCCACACCTACCGGTTTGGCGTTAAATGCCAAATGGTGTTCAATGTAGCTGAAAGGTGTCAGTTCGTGTGCAGTTGACATCCAAAAACCTTATTTTTGATTTTCATTGTTTACGGTTCGCAGCCCTGCGCCTGAAATCAGCGCGGCACTTGCAAGCCCGCCAATAAGAGCCAAGGGAACCAGCCCTTCATAATATCTGTATATCACCAGCAGCAGCAGGACAATTACAACTATCTTGATTACCTCGGCTTTAAGTAACGTGAGCAACAGTGCGGCTGGTTTTGTGTTGCCATCATTACCCGCCACGACTGCGCCAGCATAGCAGCCAGCAATAACTGATGACCCGCCCAGCAAGGCAGAAACTGCCGCGTGCACGTCTGCGAACGCTAACAATACAAGCGTTACCAGAGCTGTTGCAATGACCTGCCAGCGTGCTGCTTGACTGACTGCACGGCTTATTGTTGTTGTATTGGTTGTGTTAGCTGAGTCGTTCATCTGAGCATTCCGGAGCACTGCTCCCGCATGCCCGTGGCGACATCAAAAGCGCGCGCATTCTCTCCATTTCATGTCTATAAGTCAAGTTTCTTGTTTCTTTATTCGTTTTTTTGCGGGAGCAATATAATTAACATATGAACATGCGGCCATAAAAATTACTCAACAACATGAACCAGCAAGAATTTTTTGCTGCCGCCAGCGTACGACAGCAACAAAATAAATAGTCTCAAACCAGCGAGCGTCCAGTTCAAGGGTTATTTCAAGCGGTTAATCAACTGGTCCAAGTGGTCATGGCTGGTATAGTGAACGATCAGCTTGCCTTGGCCTTTTTTGCCAGCCTTGATCTGCACGTTGGTGCCGATATGTTGAGAAAGCTCTTCCTGCAACTGCAGAATATCGCGATTGGGCTTGGGTTTTTTAGGCTTGGGCGCTGAGTTTGATATGTTTTGCACCAGCTTTTCAGCTTCACGCACCGACAGCCCATCATGCACAATTTTGTTGGCCATGCTGATCTGGTGTGCGCCTTCCAACCCCAGCAGCGCACGCGCATGACCCATGTCTAATTTATTTTCCACCAGCATGGTCTGAATCAATTGTGGCAACTTGAGCAGTCTCAGCAGGTTGCTGGCTGCGCTGCGGGATCGGCCTACTGCATCCGCTGCGACCTGATGCGTCATTTTGAATTCATCTATCAGGCGCTGGATACCGATGGCTTCTTCCAGCGGATTCAGGTTTTCCCGCTGAATATTTTCAATCAGCGCCATTGCCAGTGCCGCGTTGTCTGCAACGCTGCGTATCAGCACCGGCACATGGGTAAGTCCCGCCAACTGTGCGGCCCGCCAGCGCCTTTCCCCGGCAATGATTTCATAGCTGCTGTCCGCCAGCTGGCGCACCAATATAGGCTGCATTATGCCTTGAGCCTTGATGGATGCCGCCAGATCATTCAATGAGGATTCATCCATGTGCGAACGTGGCTGATACTTGCCGGGCTTGAGCAGCGCAACATTTAAATCACGCATCACTTCGTCTTTTTCACTTTTTCCGCTGGACAACAAAGCATCCAATCCGCGTCCTAATCCTCTGAGTGGCTTTGACATAACATTCTCTCTCTTTTAAGCTTCAGCAGCTGACCGCACTGCATTATTCAACAACTCTCCGGCCAGGGCCAGATAGGCCTGCGTCCCCTTGGATAATTTGTCGTGATACAGCACCGGCACGCCATAACTGGGTGCTTCTGCCAGTCGCACGTTGCGTGGAATCACGGTGCGATAAACCTTACTGCCGAAATGCTCCTGCAGCTGATCCGAGACCTGTTGTGCCAGCGTATTGCGCGGATCAAACATGGTACGCAGCAATCCCTCAATTTCCAGATCGGGATTCAGGTTGGCGCGTACTTTGCGAATGGTATTTACCAGGTCGCTCAATCCTTCCAGTGCATAATATTCACACTGCATCGGAATCATTACTGATCCAGCCGCACACAGCCCGTTCAGGGTCAGCAAATTCAGTGCGGGTGGGCAATCGATCAGCACATAGTCATAATCCGTGGCAATGGCATGCAAGGCATCACGCAAGCGCGCCTCGCGATGCGGCAGGTCAACCAGCTCAATCTCCGCGCCAGCCAGCTCCCGATTGGCCGGTAGCAGGTCGTATTTCCCCACTTCCGAGCGTACCCGTGCGTCGCTTATTGTCTTGCTACCCAGCAGCACGTTATACACACTGGCCTGCAAATCGCGTTTGTCGATGCCGCTACCCATGGTGGCATTACCCTGCGGATCCAGATCGATCAGCAACACGCGCTGTTGAGCCGCCGCAAGACTGGCGGCTAGATTCACGGTGGTAGTGGTTTTCCCTACTCCGCCTTTCTGATTGGCTATTGCTAATATTTTTGCCATATTGCTCAATTCCCCTTGCATGATGCGATGACCAGGCTACGCGCCGCATGCAAACCCGGCACTTGTAATGGTATGACGCGCTCCACCCGGCAGCCACTCGGTACGCCTGTCAATTCCTGCACCGGCGCACCCTTCATCGCAGCCCAACGCCCGTGCAACGCCACGAGATGGCGAGTATTGTGCAAAAACTCGCCCAACTCGCTAAAGGCTCGTGAAATAATCCCGTCGAATCGTTCCGTTGGCTGCCATTCTTCCACTCGATCACAGTGAACACTCACATTTTCCAATCCAAGTTCGATAACTGCCTGCTGCACAAAACTGCTTTTTTTGCTGTTGCTGTCCAGCAAGGCCAATCGCCAATCCGGTTGCGCTATAGCCAGTACCAGCCCCGGCAAGCCCGCGCCGCATCCCACATCCAACCACCGCCCGGTCCATAAATGTGGCAATACAGCAAGGCTGTCCAGTAAGTGATGACTCACCATCTGCTGCGGATCGCGAATTGCCGTCAGGTTATAAACTTTATTCCATTTATGCAGTAATGCTAAATATTCCAGTAACTTTTCCTGTGCTTCCGCACCCAGCACAATTCCAAGTTGCGCGATACCTCTTTGCAACTCTTCAACCTGGTTCACACGCACTTTTGTACTTGCTGATCAGCACGAAAGCCGCGCTTGATATGCACCAGCAGCAACGAAATTGCTGCCGGAGTAATCCCGGAGATGCGCGCCGCCTGCCCGACTGTTTCGGGTTTGTACTGATTGAGTTTTTGCTGCACTTCAATAGACAAACCACGCACCGCGCAATAGTCCAGATCACCCGGCAATCCCAGCGTTTCATATTGTCCATTACGCACGATCTCGTCATGCTGCCGCTCGATATAGCCATGGTATTTCGCCTGGGTTTCTACCTGTTCGGCAACTTTTTTGTCACTCACCCCTGCACCTGCTCCGGGTAGGGTCAACAAGCTGGCATAATTTACCTCCGGGCGGCGCAACAACTCATGAAGTGAGTATTCCTGCTCAATCGGTTTTCCCAGCACGCGCTTCGCATCCTCTGCAGGCAGGTTACGTGGATTCACCCAAGTGCTGCGCAATCGTTCTTGCTCACGCGCGATGGACTCGCGCTTCTGATCAAACGACTGCCAGCGCGCGTCATCCACGATGCCCAGTTTGCGCCCGATCTCGGTTAGTCGCAAATCTGCATTGTCCTCGCGCAGTTGCAGACGGTATTCCGCACGGCTGGTAAACATACGATACGGCTCAGAAACGCCTTGTGTAATCAAATCGTCCACCAGCACACCCAGATAAGCCTCGTCACGACGCGGGCACCATGCTTCCTGCCCGCGTACCTGTAACACCGCATTGATTCCGGCCAGCAAACCTTGGGCGGCAGCCTCTTCGTAGCCGGTTGTGCCGTTGATCTGACCAGCGAAAAACAGCCCCTGGATCGCCTTGGTTTCCAGCGAGCTTTTCAACCCACGCGGGTCAAAATAATCGTATTCGATCGCATAACCGGGGCGCAGAATATGTGCGTTTTCCAGTCCCCTGATAGAGCGTACCAGTGCCAGTTGCACATCAAATGGCAGACTGGTGGAAATACCGTTCGGGTATATCTCATGGGTGGTCAATCCTTCTGGTTCGAGAAAAATCTGGTGCGAGGTCTTGTCGGCAAAACGCGTAATCTTGTCCTCTACGGATGGACAGTAACGCGGCCCAACTCCCTCGATCACCCCGGTGAACAACGGTGATCTACCCAGTCCGCTGCGGATAATGTCATGGGTGCGCGGGTTGGTTTCGGTAATCCAGCACGGCAATTGGTGCGGGTGCTGCGCGGCATTGCCCATAAACGAGAATACTGGTATTGGATCGTCACCTTGCTGCTTCTGCATCACCGAATAATCAATGCTCCGTCCGTCGATACGTGGTGGCGTGCCGGTCTTCAGTCGCCCCACCGGAAGTTTTAGCTCACGTAACCGTCGCGCCAAGCTGATGGAGGGCGGGTCGCCCGCGCGGCCCGCAGGGTAATTGGTTTGTCCGACATGAATCAGCCCAGACAGAAAGGTGCCAGTTGTCAGCACCACCGTTTTCGCATTGAAGCGCAAGCCCAGTTGTGTGACTACTCCATACACCCGGTCTTGGTCCAGCAACAAGTCGTCCACCGCCTGCTGGAACAACCAGAGGTCTGGCTGATTTTCCAGTCGTGTCCGGATTGCCTGTTTATAAAGCAAGCGATCAGCTTGCACGCGTGTCGCGCGCACTGCCGGGCCTTTGCTGGAATTGAGAACACGAAACTGGATTCCACTTTCATCGGTAACCGCCGCCATGGCACCGCCCAGCGCATCCACCTCCTTAACCAAGTGCCCCTTGCCGATTCCGCCAATCGAAGGATTGCAGGACATCTGCCCAAGCGTCTCGATGTTGTGGCTGAGTAGCAGTGTCTTGCAGCCGGCGCGCGCGCTGGCCAAGGCGGCTTCCGCTCCAGCATGTCCGCCACCCACCACGATCACGTCAAATGTATCGGGAAAATTCATGTTGCCACTATTTTTGAAGGGACGCGCATCATACAACAGCGCTTGCAGGATCCAAAACGTATTGTTTCACGTGAAACAGGAGAGGTTATTTCCCAATACAGAAACGGCTAAAAATTTCGCCCAGCAAATCATCCGGGGTAAATTCTCCGGTAATCTCATTCAACGCGCGCTGCGCCAGACGCAACTCCTCGGCAAACAACTCCGCACCATCCAACACGGATTGCGCCTGCAGCAAGTGGGTGTGCGCCAACTTCAAGGCACGCAGATGCCGCTCCCGCGCCATGAACGCGCCGCTTTCCTGATCACGCCAACCAACCGCTTCCAACAGTTTGTTGCGCAATTCATCTATTCCCGCGCCGGTTTTGGCGGATACCCGTATATACGGCACACTGGCGGATAAATCGGCGCTGTCGCCCAGCAGGTCGATTTTGTTGAATACCAGCAACCTTGGAATATCTGTCGGCAATTCAGCAATAATTGCTTCATCCTGTGCCGTCAGCCCTTTACTTGCATCCAGCAACAAAAGGATCAGGTCGGCACGATGCAGCGTCTGATAGGCGCGCGCAATACCCATGCTCTCCACTTCGTCTTCCGATTCGCGCAATCCCGCCGTGTCCACGATGTGAAATGGTACCCCGCGAATCTGAATCGCCTGGCGAATCACATCACGTGTGGTGCCGGGAATTTCGCTTACCAACGCCACGTCTTCACCAGCCAAACGATTCAGTAGGCTAGACTTGCCGACGTTCGGCTGCCCGGCTATAGCAACATGTGCGCCTTCGCGTAGCAAATTGCCTTGCTTTGCGGTGTCCAGCGTAAGCTGCAAGTGCGACCGGAGGCTGCTTAGCAAGAGGCTGCGACGCTTTAAGTCTAAGGCGTCCACCTCCTCTTCAGAAAAGTCCAACATCGCTTCAACCAGCATGCGCAGCTGTATCAATTCCTCGACCAAGCCGTGAATAGCGATGGAAAATTCTCCGCGTAGCGAACGCATTGCACTGCGCGCAGCCTCGGTAGTGTTGGCTTCAATCAGGTCGGCAACACTTTCTGCCTGCGCCAAGTCAAGTTTGTTGTTAAGAAAAGCACGGCGCGTAAATTCACCGGGTTGCGCCAGCCGCGCGCCCAGGTCAAGGCAGCGCTGCAACACCAGTTGCAGTACTGCGGTTCCACCGTGCCCTTGTAGTTCAAGCACATCTTCGCCGGTATAGGAATATGGTGCGGGAAAAAACAAGGCGATACCCTGGTCCAGGATATCGCCATTTTTATCGGTAAAATTACTGCGGGTAGCATGGCGCGCATCGGGCAGTTTACCAATGACCTCACCAGCAATAATTTTGACGTACTGACCGGATATCCTTACCACCCCAATTCCCCCTCGGCCTTGTGCCGTGGCAATGGCGGCAATAGTATCAACGCTTGGCAGCGACACCTTTGTCCTCTTTTTCAGCTGCCTTGGTGATGTACCACTGCTGGCCAATGGAAAGAATGTTATTCACGATGGAATACAACACCAGCCCGGCGGGAAAGAAGAAGAAAATTACGCTAAAGGCGATCGGCATGATTTGCATTATCCTGGCTTGCATGGGATCGGCCGGCTTGGGGTTAAGCCGCTGCTGAATGATCATGCTTGCTCCCATGATCAATGGCAAAACATAATAGGGATCCGCAGCAGACAAGTCGGTTATCCAGCCAAAAAATGGTGCGTAGCGCATCTCTACGCTTGCCAGGATAGCCCAATACAACGCGATAAATACCGGTATTTGTACCACTACCGGCAAACACCCCCCTAATGGATTGATTTTCTCGGTTTTATACAACTCCATCATGGCACGGTTCAGTTTTTCCCGGTCGCTGCCGCATTGCTGTTTTAACTTCTCCAGCTTGGGCGCAACCAGGCGCATTTTTGCCATGGAACGGTAACTTGCTGCGGAAAGCGGAAAAAATACCAGCTTGATCAGAATGGTAAGTAGAATGATGGCAACACCCCAATTGTGTGTCCAGTCATGCAACAACGCCATAACCCAGAACAGCGGGGCAGAAAGTACAGTCAACCAACCATAATCCACCGTCAATCCCAAGCCAGGTGCGATTTTATCCAGATTAGCCCGAGCCGGACCTGCATAAAGTGTGGTTCCCATCAGCACTTTTTGGCCTGGATCAATGGCCTGCTCAGGTAACACCACCCCCACCGAATACAGGTCTCCCTCCAATTTGCGTGTAAAATATTCGCGATTGGTGTTTTCCTTGGGCAACCACGCCGCCACAAAGTAGTGTTGCAATATCCCAATCCAGCCATCATTCGCTCGCCTGGGGTAGTCCGTCTTGCCTTTTTCGATTGCCGAAAAATCTACTTTTTGAAATTTCTCCTGGTCAGTGTAGATTGCTGCACCCACATAAGTAGGCAAAAACCTTGTGCTACCCGCTGGTGCTGTACTATTTCTAATTAACTGGAAATAGCTACTTGCTGTTACTTCCTGCTGCCCTGTGTTTTCCAATTCATAAGCAACCTCTATAAGGTAACTTCCCTTGTGGAAAGTAATCACCTTGGTCACCTTCAGCGTGGAATCACTTTCAGCGTCTAACCGAACCTGTACCTGTTCGGCATTCCCGGAAAGCTCATACTGATCCTGTTCTGAAACAAACTGGTTGTTGTGGTTGGGTAGCCCCACCCCAAGCAGGCCACTTTGTGCGACATAATTGTGCGTATCCGCGCCACTTTGAAAAAGCAACAACGGTTTGTTCTTGTCCAATCCGTCAGGATGCTTCAACAACGCCAGATGGTTAATATCTCCGCCTATAGTACTGATTTCAGCCTCAAGAATATCTGTCTTGACGCGAATCGTTTTCCCGCTTGTCCTCTGGGCAGGTTGCTGAACAATGGTTGCAGGTGTAGCTTTTGTGGGGGGAGGTGCCTGCGTTTTTTGAGCACTCTCGTTGCTTGCCGCACTTTGCTGGATATATCGCTCAGGATGTTCATAACGTTGCCAGCCATCCCAAATCAACCCAAGCGAAAACACAAAAATCAAAAACAAAAACAGTCTTTGTAAGTCCATAGGTTGATTAAACTCTTAAATGTTTATGGCGCGGGGTCGTACCCGCCAGGATTACAGGGGTTGCAACGCAACAATCGTTTAATACTAAGCCAACCACCCTTTATGAAACCATGTTTGGCAAAGGCATCGCAGGCGTACTGGGAGCAACTGGGAATAAATCTGCAGGTTGGAGGGCCAAGTGGACTAATCAAGTATTGATATGCGTGTATCAACTTGATTACAAATTTACGCATTGATTTTCTATCCGGGTAAACAATATATCCAAGCTGCCGCTATGTGTATCACTCTCTTGGGCATAAGCGCGCTTCGCCATTACAACAATATCCAACCTGCACGTTTTAACCTTGTGCCGACGAAACACCTCGCGAATAGCTCTTCTGACTCGATTTCTGCTTACCGCACATGAAAATAGTTTTTTTCCTGAAATTATTCCAAGCCTGGCATTTTTCCGCCTGTTACCCACAAAATAAATTTTAAAATATTTATCCTCGATATTTTCAGCATGAACAACATGATCGTAACCATCTGCGCGCAACAGCCGGTGCGCAGCGGTAAATTTTGCAGGTATTTTAAACTGCAAGCCTGGCGCGGCCCTTGGCGCGACGTGCATTGATAACAGCACGGCCACCCCGTGTTTTCATTCGTACCAAAAAACCGTGGGTGCGTTTTCTTCTGGTTACGGATGGTTGGTATGTGCGTTTCATGGTTTTCCTTGGTAACGAGTTAAATCGTAAAGCGCGCTATTACAAAACGTTAAGGGAGATGTGTCAAGTTTAATTTGACTTTCTGCCTGTGGATAAGTTTTCCTATGCACTGTAGAATGCATTCACTTTTGCCGTTGCCAACCCTTCGTTTACGCTCGATTATGCAGGATATTTCATTTTGGGATTCATGCCTCCGCTCTTTTGAAACGAGCCTGCCGCCACAACAATATAATTCATGGATAAAGCCACTACTTCTTAAAAGTGAAAATGGTTCATTAATTTTAACCGCGCCAAACAGCTTCACCTTAAAACTTGTTCAAGAACGTTTTTTACCGGAGATATGCCGACAAGCTGGAATGGTCTATCCACAGGTTCCCCCATTTGAATTTCGTGTTCTCGAAACCGAAATAATGAAGAAACCGCAAGAAATCACTCCACATAAAAAAACCAGCGTGGCTTCTGACGGAAAACCCAAAATTGAAACATCATTCCGTAGCTACGGAAAACTAAATCCAAGCCTGATTTTTGACAACTTTGTTATAGGCAAAGCCAATCAACTTGCTTTTGCGGCGGCCACCCAAGTTGCTGAACTGCCGGGCGCATCCTACAATCCACTATTTATTTATGGTGGTGTGGGATTAGGAAAAACTCATTTAATTCAAGCAATAGGTAATCAGATCAAGGTGAGCAACCCGCAAGCAAAAATCTGTTATATGCACGCCGAAAGATATATTTCGGATGTTGTGAGGGCTTATCAATCAAATAAATTTGAGGAATTCAAACAATACTATCATTCTCTCGATACCCTGTTGATTGATGATATTCAGTTTTTTGCCGGGAAAAATAAAACTCAGGAAGAGTTTTTTTACGCATTTAACACACTGATAGATCTACACAAGCAGGTAATCATGACGAGTGATACCTTTCCCAAAGAAATAACCGGGCTTGATACCCGACTTATCTCACGTTTTGGTTGGGGCCTTACTATTGCAATCGAACCCCCGGAATTGGAAATGCGTGTAGCCATCCTGCTTAAAAAAGCCAGTCTGAGCGGATATACGCTCAGTGAAGCCGTGGCATTTTTCATAGCAAAACACGTCAACTCAAATGTTCGCGAACTAGAAGGGGCACTAAAGCGAATTGAGGCATACGTAAAATTTCATCGTTGCGCCATCTCTACGGAAGCAGCAAAAGAAGCACTAAAAGATATATTAATCGCACAAAGCCGACAAATTTCCATTGAAAATATACAAAAAACAGTTGCTGACTATTACCATATCAAAATGGTCGATATGCTTTCCAAAAAAAGGACACGTAATCTTACCAGGCCACGTCAAATAGCCATGGCACTTGCCAGAGATTTGACCACGCAAAGCTTGCCTGTAATCGGTAACGCTTTTGGTGGGAAGGATCATTCAACCGTTATACATGCTTGCAAAATGGTGGGGGATTTTAGAATGCGTGACGCTTCTATTGACGCTGACTATAGAGTGTTGCTACAAACATTACGTGGATAAAATTGTTGGCTTCATGTGTAATTTTTGTTGATAATTCTTCTTTATGGGATAGTTACAAAAATACTTCACAATATGACCATTACTTATCAACAACAATTCACCATGGTTTAATAGTTATTAGTATGATGTTTATGAACGCTTTTTATTGTTAATAACACAATTTAAGGTTGCTTATTAGTTTTTATTAAGGATTTATATTATGTTTATTGAAAAAATTGATAAAGAAACCATACTAAAACCGCTACAAATAGTTGTCGGTATTGTTGAGCGAAAACAAACCCTGCCAATATTGTCGAATGTACTAATTGAGCATCAGAACGGTAAAATTCGATTTACTACAACAGATTTAGAAATACAAATTACAACGACTATTGATGCTGGTACGGAAAATGAGAAAAATACTGCCATTACAGTTGGAGGAAAAAAATTACAGGAAATTTTAAGGGTTCTTCCAGACCAAAGCAAAATAACCATTGATCTTAAAGAAAATAAAGCACAAATTAAAACCAATAGAAGTCGTTTTAGCTTGCAAACCTTGCCAGCACAAGATTTTCCAAAACTGAACAACCAGTTGGAAAACTCAAAAAAAATTATTTTGTGCCAAAATGTATTGAAAAATTTGTTACTGTCTGTTCAATATGCAATGGCGCAACAGGACGTACGTTATTATCTGAATGGGGTGTTACTGATATTGGAGGATGATAAGCTTAAAGTCGTAGCCACTGATGGGCATCGGTTAGCTTACAACGCTGGACTCATTGGCGGTAATCATGAAAAACAGGAAATTATCTTGCCTCGCAAAGCCGTGATGGAGTTATCCAAGCTACTGGCAGATACAGATGAAAATATCGAATTGGAGTTTTCACAGCAGCAAATCAAGGCTACATTTTCAGGTATTACTTTAACAACAAAAGTAATTGATGGAAAATTTCCGGATTATGAGAGAGTTATACCAAAATATAGCAACCATCTTAATATGGAGCGTATTTTTTTACAGCAGGCTTTGCAGCGTGCGGCTATATTATCCAATGAAAAATTTCGCGGCGTGCGCTTTGTGCTAACTGAAAAAAACCTTAGCATTATTAGCAATAATAGTGAGCAAGAGGAGGCGCAGGAGGAAATAGAAACCGACTATCATGGCGAGGCTCTGGATATTGGTTTTAATATTACCTACCTAATGGACGGACTGAATAATATAAGTAGTAATACAGCCACTTTTTCGTTCGGCGACCCCAATAGTAGCATTCTGTTGACAACACCAGAAAATAATGAATTTCGTTATGTTGTCATGCCAATGCGCATTTGATGTTTCACGTGAAACAGATTGAATACTGGAAAAAATAATGAGTGAAGAATACACCTCCAACAACATCAAAGTCCTGAAAGGTCTTGAGGCCGTGCGTAAACGCCCAGGTATGTACATTGGCGATACGAACGATGGAACAGGTCTGCACCATATGGTATTTGAGGCGGTTGATAATGCCGTTGACGAGGCATTAGCTGGGCATTGTAATGAAATTTCAGTTATTATTCATGCGGATAACTCAATTAGTGTTAGTGATAACGGGCGTGGCATTCCAACGGATATTCATCCTGAAGAAAAGCGTTCCGCCGCAGAAGTTATCATGACTGTTCTGCATGCGGGCGGAAAGTTTGACAGTAATTCTTATAAAGTGTCTGGCGGTTTGCATGGTGTGGGTGTGTCTGTGGTGAATGCACTGTCTGAATGGTTGAGGCTGAACATTTACCGCGATGGCAAAGAGCATTTTGTGGAATTCCGTCACGGAGACCCCGTCTCCCCGCTTAAAGTGGTGGGCGACTCCAGCAAGAAAGGCACGATTGTCCATTTTCTTCCCGATAAGGAGATTTTTGGTTTAGTTGAGTTCCATTTCGATATTTTGGCAAAGCGCTTGCGGGAGCTGTCTTTCTTGAATAATGGAGTAAAAATTTCCCTGATTGATCACCGTACCGGCAAAGAAGAAAATTTTGCTTTCTGCGGCGGCATCAAGGGTTTTGTTGAGTATATGAACCGCAATAAATCGGCGCTACACCCCACAGTGTTTTGTGCAATTGGAGAAAAGGATGGTATTACCGCAGAAATCGCCATGCAATGGAATGATTCTTACCAAGAGAGCGTGCAATGTTTTACCAACAATATTCCACAACGCGATGGTGGCACGCACCTGACAGCGTTACGTACCGCGATGACGCGTACGCTGAATAATTATATTGAGGCAGAGCAACTGGCGAAGAAAGCCAAGGTGGATACCACTGGTGACGATATGCGCGAGGGATTGACTGCAGTATTATCGGTGAAATTACCCGATCCCAAGTTTTCTTCACAAACAAAGGACAAGCTGGTTTCCTCGGAAGTGCGTCCGGTAATTGAGGAGCTAATCGCGCAGCAAATGAGCGCGTTTCTTCTGGAAAACCCCAATGATGCAAAGATTATAGTCAGTAAAATCATTGATGCAGCACGCGCCCGTGAAGCGGCGCGCAAGGCCCGGGAGCTGACACGCCGCAAGGGCGTATTGGACGGAATGGGGTTGCCGGGGAAACTGGCTGATTGTCAGGAAAAAGACCCGGCGCTTTCCGAGTTATATTTGGTGGAGGGAGATTCTGCGGGAGGTTCGGCCAAGCAAGGCCGTGATCGAAAATTCCAGGCAATTTTGCCGTTGAAAGGAAAAATCCTGAATGTAGAGAGAGCGCGCTTTGAAAAACTTATCGGTTCTCAGGAAATTGCTACCCTGATCACCGTATTGGGTACCGGCATTGGCAAGGATGAATACAACGCCGATAAACTGCGCTACCACCGCATCATCATTATGACTGATGCGGACGTGGATGGATCTCATATCCGCACTTTGCTGCTCACCTTTTTTTATCGACAAATGCCGGAGTTGGTCGAGCGCGGCCACATTTATATTGCACAACCGCCATTGTATAAAATCAAGCAAGGTAAAGACGAGCGCTATCTTAAAGATGATCAGGAGATGAAGATTTACATGCTCAAATCTGCACTCAAAAACGCTGCTCTCTATCCGTCTGCAGACGCAACTCCGATTCAGTCCGATGCGCTGGAGCAAATTGCCAAGCAATATTTCCTTGCGGAAGCAGTAATTGATCGTTTGTCACGTTTTACCGCTACTGAGGCCAGTCATGCGCTGCTTACATTGCCAACGCTGTCGTTAGATGATGCACAACAAGCACAGCACAGTGCCCTGCAGCTGGAGGCGGCGTGCGGTGATAGCATTAAGGTCGTGGTTGAAACTGATGCGGCTGGTGAATATCGTTTGCGCCTGGAAAAGCTGTTTCATGGCAACCGCTCGGTAAGTTACATGGACCGCGATTTTTTGCATGGCAGTGATTACGTGCAAATTCGCCAGACAGCGGAGGTTCTCAATGGACTTATAGCGCCGACGGCATACATCATGCGTGGTGAACAAAAGCGTGCCGTGACCAGCTTCAAACAGGCTATCGAATGGTTGCTTGAAGAAGCCAAACGGGGTGTAAATATTCAGCGTTACAAAGGGTTGGGTGAGATGAACCCGGATCAATTATGGGAAACCACCATGGACGTAACAAATCGTATCCTGCTCAAAGTGCGTATTGAAGATGCAATAACTGCGGATGAAATTTTCACCACACTGATGGGTGATGTTGTTGAGCCACGCCGCGCGTTTATCGAGAAAAATGCCCTGGGAGTAAAAAACCTGGACGTGTAGTCATGTTGTCAGATATGCCGCCAGGTTGTGCCCTGCGGCGTATCCTCTAATGCAATACCGAGATTTAACAGTTCTTTGCGAATGCGGTCTGCTTCGACATAATCCTTGGTTTGTTTGGCGGTAATACGTGCGGCAATCTGCTCATTGATTTGTGTTTCACCCAGGCCTTTTTTGTCGCCGCCCTGCAAGAATTCCTGGGGATCGCGTTGTAACAAGCCCAACATCCCGGCTAGCAGTTTAAGCTGGATGGCGGCTTTGTATAACTGACTGCGATTTACTTCGCTGGCGAGATCAAACAGCACTGCTATTGCTTCCGGCGTGTTGAAGTCGTCGTTCATCACAGCCCTGAAACGCCGAGTGTACGGCTCATTCCAATCAAGCGTTTGCATTTTCCATAAGTCATTCGAGACGGAAGAGAACCAAGGTTTAAGCGCCGTATAAAGCCTTGTTAGCGCCACTTTTGCATCGTCAAGATGCGTATCCGAGTAGTTTAGCGGGCTGCGATAATGCGCGCGTAGAATGAAGAAGCGTACTACTTCTGGGTCATATTTCTTCAGCACCTCGCGAATGGTAAAAAAGTTGCCAAGACTTTTCGACATTTTCTCGCTGTCCACTCGCACAAAACCGTTGTGCATCCAGATATTCACAAATTTGCACTGATGTGCACCCTCGCTCTGCGCAATTTCGTTTTCGTGATGCGGAAATTGCAAGTCTGCACCGCCGCCGTGAATGTCGAAATGTTTACCGAGCAGTTCAGAGCCCATTACCGAGCATTCGATGTGCCAACCGGGGCGACCTTTGCCCCACGGAGAATCCCACTTTACCTCTTCCGGCTCTTCTGCTTTGGCATGCTTCCACAGCGCGAAATCGAGCGGGTCGTGTTTGTTGGCAGCAACATCAACGCGCTCGCCGGCACGCAAATCTTCCAGCGACTTGCCGGACAATTTCCCATAATCTTCAAACTTCCGCACCGCGTAGTTTACGTCGCCATCAGCCGTACGATAGGCTAGGCCGTTATTTTTCAGTTGGGTGATCATCTCCAGCATCTGTGGTACGAACTGCGTGGCGCGCGGCTCGTGATCGGGACGCTGCACGCCCAACGCATTGGCATCTTCATGCATTGCGTCGATAAAGCGTTGCGTCAGTTGGTAGATAGACTCATTGTTTTCTGCAGCACGCCTGATAATCTTGTCGTCAATGTCGGTGATGTTGCGCACGTAGGTTACGTCGTAGCCAGATGCCTTGAGCCAGCGATAGACCATGTCAAATACCACCATCACGCGTGCATGACCAATGTGGCAATAGTCATACACCGTCATGCCGCACACATACATGCGCGCGGTATTCGGCATAATAGGTTTAAATTCTTGTTTCTCGCGCGTGAGGGTATTATAAATTTTCAGCATATCAAGAAATCAAGCTGCCATGGGTATGCCATCATTCAGGTTGAGCCAGCCTTTGACGATGCGGTAGATGATCCAGCAAAAATTGGCGAACAGTATCGCCATACCAACCAGAATGACGACAGTTGCCACACCGATTACTGCCCATAACAGGCCAAACCAGAAGGTACGTATTTGCCAACGAAAATGGCTCTCCAGCCATGTGCCAACGGTCTCCTCCTTCTTCACATAATTGATAATGATGCCGACGATAGCCGTAATGCCGGTGAAATAAGACAGCGCGTACAGGATGTACACGACTTGTGTAAGACTTTTTAATGATTTGATCTTTGCTTCGTCGTGCACAATGATTGCATCGTTCATGCTTGCTCCCTTGCCCAGGAATCCTTCAGCGTCACGGTACGGTTGAATACCAGCCTGCTGCCAGGCTGATGTTCGTGGCGGTCGGTACAGAAATAACCCAACCGCTCGAACTGGTAGCTTGTTTCCGGTGCAGCATCTTTCACGCAGCTTTCTACCCAGCCACATACCGTGGTCAGCGAAGCGGGGTTAATGAAATCGAGAAAGTTTTTTTCCTTGTCCGCGTCTGGATCTGGCACGGAAAACAGGCGATCGTACAAACGAATATCGGCAGATAGTGCGTGCTCACTTGCAAGCCAATGAATCACACCACTAACTTTGCGCCCTTCCGGATTTTTGCCCAGGGTGTCGTGGTCGATGCTGCAGCGCAGCTCGGTTACTTTGCCAGAAGCATCTTTTACTATTTCGTTGCAGCGCATTATGTAACTGTGGCGCAGCCGCACTTCGCCGCCTGGAGTTAGGCGTTTCCAGCCTGACGGCGGCACTTCGGCGAAGTCGTCGGCTTCTATAAAAATCTGTTGGCCGATTGATACGATACGCTTGCCGAATTCGGGATGCTTGGGATGTAAATCCGCCTCGCGTGATTGCGCGCCATCGAAGTTGGTGAGTGTGACTTTGAGTGGATTGATGATCGCCATCACGCGTGGAGAGCGGTTCTCCAGATCGTCGCGGATCGCACTTTCCAACACTGCCATATCCACAATATTTTCGCTTTTGGAAACGCCGATACGCCGCACAAATTCGCGAATACCTTGCGGAGTATAGCCGCGCCTTCTCATGCCACTGATAGTGGGCATACGCGGATCGTCCCAGCCACTCACGTATCTCTCGTTTACCAATTGCAACAGCTTGCGCTTGCTGGTGATGGTGTAATGCAGCTCCAGTCGCGAAAATTCAATCTGCTGCGGATGGCAGGAAACTGAGATGTTGTCCAGCACCCAATCATACAGTGGACGGTGATCCTCGAATTCCAGCGTGCAAAGGGAATGCGTGATACCTTCCAGCGCGTCGGAAATGCAATGCGTGTAATCGTACATCGGATAGATGCACCACTTGTCGCCGGTGCGGATGTGAAGTGCACGACGGATGCGATAGATCGCCGGATCGCGCATGTTTATATTGGGTGAAGACATGTCAATCTTGGCACGCAACACCATGCTGCCATCGGCAAATTCGCCGTTTTTCATCCGAGTAAACAGGTCGAGGTTATCGGTGATGGAGCGATCACGATTCGGGCTATCTTTGCCGGGTTGCGTCAATGTCCCCCGGTATTCGCGCATCTGCTCCGGCGTAAGATCATCCACATAAGCCAAACCTCTGTTGATCAGCTCAATTGCAAAGCCATATAGCGCATCGAAATAATCAGATGCCCAGCGCACGGCTCCGCTCCATTCAAAGCCAAGCCAGCACACGTCCTCCTCAATGGACTGCGCATACTCATTACTTTCTTTTTCCGGATTGGTGTCATCAAAACGCAGGTTGCACTTGCCTTTATAGTCCTGCGCCAAACCGAAGTTAAGGCAGATGGATTTGGCATGACCGATGTGTAAATAGCCGTTTGGTTCCGGTGGGAAGCGCGTAACAATGCTCTTGTGCTTGCCGTCCGCAAGGTCGGCGTCGATAAGGCTGCGTATGAAATTTGAAGTAGCGGGTTGTGGGTTGCTGCTCATGCTGAATTTCTCGTTTTCAAAACAAGTTTGTAGTATACGTTGTAGATTTTACCCGAAAACATCCGTTAGGCTGGGGTGCCAATAAACATAAGCTGTGAAAATGCGTGGGTAATTTGGTAGAATCTGCCGTTATTTGAAACCGTATGTCCAAGAAACCAAACCATAAGATGAATATGTTCAAATGCTCTCATCATTACGCCGCACTGATTCTGTGCACCTGGCTGTCATGCGCCAGCCTTGTTGCCTATGCCGAGGACATTCAGGCTGCAAACAGGCTCTTCAAACAGGGTCAGCATAGCCAAGCCCTGGAAAAGGTAAATGAATTTTTGGCCAACAATCCCAAAGACGCACAAGCACGCTTTCTCAAGGGATTGATTTTTACCGAGCAAGGCAAGACCGTTGAAGCCATCAAGGTATTTTCGACGTTAACCGAAGACTACCCGGAATTGCCTGAACCTTATAACAATCTTGCGGTGTTGTATGCGGGCCAAGGGCAATATGACAAGGCCAAACTGGCACTGGAAATGGCGATACGTACCCACCCAAGTTATGCTACCGCACATGAAAACCTCGGTGATATCTATGCCAAAATGGCCAGCCAGGCTTATGATCGCGCGTTGCAATTGGATCGTAGCAACACCGTTACCAAAACCAAATTGGCAATGATTCAGGATCTGTTTGCCGGCAGCGCCCGCGACAAATCGGCTCCCGCACGCAGCACTGAGGCGGCGGTTGGTGCGGCAACAAACAAGCCTGAGCCTACCAAAGCCGAAGTCGTTGTGCCTGTTGTAGAAAAGCCTGCTTCAGCAGTGAAAGTTGCTGAACCTGTAGTTTTACCCGAAGCAGACAACAGCAACGAAGTTTTGAAAACCGTTAATGCATGGGCTGCTGCATGGTCAGCCAAAAATGTAAACAAATATCTGTCGTTCTATGCAGTTGACTTCAAAACTCCGGATGGAGAAAGTCATGCAGCTTGGGAATCAACCCGTCAAGAGCGCCTCAGCAAACCAAAATTTATTCAGGTAGATATCAGCAAGGTGAACGTCAAGTTTAGCGACAGCCGCCATGCCACCGTCAAATTTCGCCAGGCATACCAGGCCAGTCACCTAAAAACCTCCGGAGACAAAACTTTGTTGATGGTAAAAAATGGTGATAACTGGCTGATTCAGGAAGAGCGTGCCAATTGACTATGTTAAGCCGGGCACTGATTTCGACTTTGTTATGCAGCCTGCTGATCAGCGCGGCTCATACTTCACCCGATTCAGCGCATCCGCTACTGACTATTGCCAGCATTGATCAGAAGCAGCTGCAACTTACCCGGGACTCACACAGTACAGAAGCACAACTGGCCAAAAGCCTGCAGGCTATCAAAAATAGCCGCCTCGATATCGCACTCAATGAGGTGGATAGTTTGCTGCGCGTCAACCCGAAATTCAAGCTGGCGCACCTGGTCAAAGGTGATGTGCTGATGGCGCGTGCCGGTGCAATTGATAATTTTGGCAGTGCGGCCAATGCGCCACGAGACAAGATCGAAGATTTGCGTGACGAGGCGCGGGTGCGTCTGCAACGTGTTTTATCGCAGCCGGACAGCAAGCTTGCACCACGCTTCTTGTGGAAACTGGAAAAGCGACAAAAATATGCGTTGGTGGTGGATACCAGTCGTGCCACGTTGATAGTTTATGAAAACGTCAACGGGGAACCGCGCTATGTGACGGACTTTTACATTACCATCGGTAAGCTCGGCACGGAAAAAATTTCCGAGGGCGACAAGCGTACTCCTATCGGGGTTTATTTTATCAAGGCCGATTTGCCGAAGAATAAACTTTCCGACATGTATGGTAGCGGTGCCTATCCGCTCAGTTACCCGAATGAATGGGATCGTAAAAACAAACGTACCGGCAGTGGCATCTGGCTGCACGGTACGCCCAGCGATACCTATAGCCGCCCACCGCGCGCCAGCGATGGCTGTGTGGTGCTGGCTAATGAAGATCTGAATAAACTGGCACCGTACCTGCAAGTCGGTATTACTCCGGTCATCATCACCAACCGGATGGACTGGAGCCACGAGCAGAACCAAAGCGAGCGAGACACGCTGCTACAAACAGTCGAGCAATGGCGCAAGGACTGGGACAGCCTCGATACCGGCACCTACCTCAAGCATTACTCGCACAATTTTTCCAGTGACCGCACGGATTATGCGGCGTGGGTAAAACAGAAACATCAGATAAACAGCACAAAATCCTGGATCAAAGTCAACATCTCGAATATCAGCGTATTTACTTATCCGGGGCAGCCCAACATGGCCGTGGTCAATTTCGAGCAGAATTACAACAGCAGCAACCTGTCCAACCGCATGGAAAAACGCCAGTACTGGATCAGGCAAAATGATCGCTGGCAAATCATTTATGAAGGGGCCGCATAATATGAAATATTTGTTTACAACACTGCTTGCGCTATTGTTGAGTTGCGCGATGCAATCCTCCTATTCATCAACTCAAGGCAAAAAAACCATGGTCAAACTGCATACCAACCACGGCGTCATTACACTGCAACTGGACGCCGAAAAAGCTCCGAATACCGTGAAAAATTTTCTCGGTTATGTAAATGGCGGTTTTTATGAAAATACTATTTTTCACCGTGTGATTGACGGATTCATGATTCAGGGAGGCGGCTTCGAGCCCGGCTTGAAACAGAAATCTGCTGGTGCGCCGATCAAGAATGAGGCGGCGAACGGTTTAAGTAATGATATATATACGATTGCCATGGCGCGAACTTCAGATCCTCATTCTGCCAGTGCACAATTCTTTATCAATGTGGGCAACAATAATTTCCTCAATCACCCCGGTCAGGATGGCTGGGGCTACTGTGTGTTCGGCAAGGTGGTGGACGGCACCGATGTGGTAGATGCAATTCGCAAGGTGCCAACCGGTTTCCGCAGTGGCCACCAGGATGTTCCTGAAAAGGACGTCATCATCACCAAGGCGGAAGTAGTTAAGTAACAGTACATCGGCGCGTAACGCGCCGCTCTGTGTTATGCCGCACACCCTGCTTATTTCCGACCTGCATCTCGGTGTCGATCATCCCGGCAGTATGGTTTTGTTCCGGCGTTTCATTGCCGAATACGCACCACAGGCGGAAGCGCTGTATATTCTCGGTGACCTGTTTGAGTTTTGGGCGGGTGATGATGATCTGTGGGATGAATTACCTGCTCAGGTAATTGCCGCGTTGCGCAATCTTGCACAGTACGGCACCAGGGTCTATCTGTTGCACGGCAACCGTGACCTGCTGATGGGAAAAACCTTGGCGGAAGCCTGCCATGCCACGTTACTGCGTGACCCGATATTGATTGATCTGTATGGCACCCCGACGTTACTCAGTCACGGCGACATATTATGCACCCGCGATACCGAATATCAGCGTTATCGCGCGCAGGTGCACGATGCAACTTTTCAGCAACTCTTCCTTGCCAAACCGTTGGCAGAGCGCAAAGCCTATATTGAACAATTGCGTTTGCGCAGCACGCTGGAAAAGCGAAATAAAGACAGTGCGATCATGGATGTTAGCGATAGCGCTGTTGCTGCGCTACTGCGGGAATATCACTACCCGCGCCTGATTCACGGTCACACCCACCGGCCTGCCTGTCATGAACATATTGTGGACGGGCATCGTTGCAAACGATGGGTATTGGGCGACTGGAATCAGCAAGGTTCGGCATTGTATTGCGATGCGCAGGGATGCAGGGCGGTCAAAGTTTGACCCTGAATAATTTATCTCGTCGGTTTGCTTTGGTCTGACACGTTATCCAAGAAACAGCCGGTACGCCGGATTGTCACTCTCGTCCCAATAACGGTAACCGAGGGTGTCGAGGAAGGTTTTTAGCGCCTTCTTGTCGTGGTGCGGCACCTGCATGCCAACCAGCACGCGACCGTAGTCGGCGCCGTGGTTGCGATAGTGGAACAGGCTGATGTTCCAGTTGTGGCTCATGCTGTTGAGGAAGTTCATCAACGCACCGGGGCGTTCCGGAAATTCGAAGCGGAACAGGATCTCGTCTCTTGCTTCAGGCGCATGTCCGCCGACCAGGTAGCGCAAATGCAGCTTGGCCATCTCGTTGCCGGATAAATCAAGCGTGGGTAGTTTGTTGCGCTGTAATTTATCCACCAGTTCCATGGTTTCGGATTGATTGCGCACCTGGATGCCGGCAAATACTTGCGCCGCTTTCGGGTCGGCGTAGCGATAGTTGAATTCGGTGATGTTGCGCTTGCCTAGCAGCGTACAGAATTTGCGGAAGCTACCGGGTGTTTCGGGAATGGTGACGGCAAGAATCACCTCGCGTTGCTCGCCGATCTCGGCGCGTTCCGCGACGAAACGCAGGCGGTCAAAGTTCATGTTTGCGCCGCAGGCGATGGCGACCAGCGTCTTGTCCTTTAGCTTCTCGCGTGCGGCATACAGCTTGGCGCCGGCGATGGCGAGCGCACCCGCCGGCTCGAGAATGGAGCGTGTGTCTTCGAATACGTCCTTGATTGCGGCGCAAGTGGCATCAGTATCGACCAGAATGATTTCATCCAGCAGCTTGCGACATAGGCGGAAAGTCTCCTGCCCGACCTGCTTGACCGCCACGCCGTCGGCGAACAGCCCGACATGTTCGAGCGTAATGCGTCGCCGGGCTTTCAGCGAGCGGTACATGGCATCTGAATCGGCTGGCTGCACACCGATGATTTTGATGTCGGGACGCAATTGTTTGACATAAGCTGCCACACCGGCAGCCAGCCCGCCACCGCCGATGGCGCAAAAAATCGCGTGAATCGGCCGGGTGTGCTGGCGCAAGATTTCCATGCCGATGGTACCCTGCCCGGCGATCACGTCGGGATCGTCGTAGGGATGCACAAAGGTCATCCCTTCAAGTTTTCCCAACTCCAGTGCGTGTGCGCAGGCATCAGAATACGAATCACCATACAGTATCACTTTTGCGCCACGGCACTTGACCGCGTCAATCTTGATCTGCGGGGTGGTGGCGGGCATCACAATCACTGCCTGGCAGCCGAGCTTCTGCGCGGACAACGCTACGCCTTGTGCATGATTGCCCGCCGAGGCGGCGATTACGCCGCACTTGAGTTGTTCAGACGTGAGCTGCACCATTTTGTTATAGGCACCGCGCAGCTTGAAGGAGAACACCGGTTGCATGTCTTCGCGCTTGAGCAGCAGCGTGTTGCCGATACGTGTAGAAAGATTGGGTGCCGGCTCCAGCGGGCTTTCAATTGCCACGTCATACACGCGCGCATTGAGGATGCGTTTTAAATAACCGTTCATGACCAATTGCCTGAAAAATATCCGCGCAGATTAACATAAACAGGGCAGCGGGAGCCGTCGCAGGTTATCCGGCGATTGGGGAGCCGGTGACATTACTATTTGGCGCTAATATTTAGAAGAGGCTCTGGCAGTATTTTCCAATACTGAAATGAGCCTGAACAAAGGTGCTTATAAGATGTAGTTCAGGCGGCGCGTTGTTGGGATTTATTTATCAGTTTAAAAAGTTTAGTCCTGGCCTCGTTGAGAAGTTTGGCG
>Ga0307376_10000275_pt1 | contig 69334 bp, 52 predicted proteins | sample TR2MG_FD_202536 | JGI IMG/M metagenome (GOLD analysis project Ga0307376, IMG submission 202536) | Soil microbial communities from Risofladan, Vaasa, Finland - TR-2 | ecosystem: Environmental > Terrestrial > Soil > Coastal area > Acid sulfate soil | place: Finland: Risofladan, Vaasa | collected...
TTTGCTTGAACCACATTTGTTTTTTCGATAGTCTTTTGTTCATGGCCATCCCTTTCAAATGACGGTTTCGGTTAATAATTTTTCGAGAATTATAACCGTTGAAAGGATGGCCTTCATATTATCTAAATAGTATTCGAAAAAGCATCGTCGGCTTTAGCGGGTTGGCGACAGGAGGAAGTTCAAGGAGGCAAATACTCCATGATAGTTCCGAGCCGCTCGGTCATAGGCGCGGGCGGCCTGTATTTCGTCGTGGAAGTAGCCGAGGTGGCGGGTTTTGTTGTCGCAGCGTATCGCGGCGGCCCATTTTTTTGCTTTTTTGTTCCAGTGGACGCCTTTGTATTTGGAGCTTCCGTGCGATAACCTTCGCTGGTTGCGGCAGTTCTGCGTGAAGGTTGCAAGACGAAGGTTACTCCTGCGGTTGTTCAGGCCGTTGTGGTCGATGTGGTCGACTACGAGATGGTCGGGGGCATTGGTGATTTGGCGGTGCATTTTGATGCTTTTTCCGTTTTCTTTTCGAACGGCGTAGCAGTTTTTCTTTGTGCCTTCCGCGAACCAGGTGAATTGGCTTAAGGTGGGGTAGTCTTCGGCATCGACGACGGCGAATTGGCCGCGGGTGAGGGGAATGAGGCGCGGGGCGCGGTTTTGGGGGTCGGCGGCGCGTGAAGGATAGAAGTTGGGGCATTGGTGCAAGAGCGGGCGGATATTCCAGACGCCAACGGACCCTCTTTTCTGGCGGCAGATGAGAGCGGGGCGGTCTGAGCCGGTCGCAAAGGTTGAGAAGCAGCAGTTGTCACATCTTTTTTGGTGGGCCATAAAATATGGGTTGTGGAGGCAACGTGAATTGTGTCAAAGGCAATCAGTAAGAGTGTATTATTAATATGTTCCGATTTTGAGGGTATTATACCATAAAGCGCGGAGTCTGTCCAGCGAATTTTTGGGAAAGAAGTATGGTCGCAAGGGCGTTTTTGCGCTATTTGCATTGCAGGAGGAGTGGCATATTGACAAAGAGGCGGGGCGAGGTAAAATACGTGTTCCTGGCCCATCGAAGCTTTATGGTGAAAGTAGCTCAGTTGGATAGAGCACCGGATTGTGGTTCCGGGGGTCGCGGGTTCAAATCCCGTCTTTCACCCTTTATTCGTAACTCAGGCTGTGTTCCGCGTTGCGTATCCCGCCGGACCGGCCGGGCAAAAATCCACATTTTGAGCGTATGTCGATATGAGAATTAGTAGTGGGCGCCAGGTTGAGGGCTCTGCTGCGATAAGCCCGGCCGGAACCTCGATAATATACGCGTTGACCGTTTTCCTGGGAGCATTTCTGCTGTTCCAGGTCCAGCCGCTCATCGGAAAATACATCCTTCCGTGGTTCGGCGGAGGCCCCGAGGTGTGGAGCACGCTTATGCTTTTTTTCCAGGCGCTTCTGCTCGGCGGGTACGCGTACGCACACTTAATCGCGACGCGTCTGGGGCGGCGTGTGCAGGCGGGGGTCCATATAGTTTTTGTGATAGCGGCGTTGGCGGCGCTTCCGATTACACCTCGGGCCGGCTGGAAGCCGGAGAGTCTCGATTACCCGGTGCTGAGGATTCTGCTGCTGGCCGGCGCCTGCATCGGGCTGCCTTACTTCGTTCTGTCTTCCACGGGACCGCTGATGCAGAGGTGGTTCAGCCGGACGAGGCCGGGGGCGTCGCCGTATCGGCTTTATGCGTTTTCCAACGCCGGTTCGCTTCTGGCTCTGGTCAGTTACCCGTTTATTGTAGAGCCGGCGATGTCACGGGCAGCGCAGGCCCGGGTTTGGTCGGCGGGATTGGTTGTCTTTGCCGTTCTGTCGGCTTACTGTGCGGTTCGGTTGTGGAGACAGCCTGTGTCGGAGGGCACGGGGACTGCCGGCGAAGAGGATAGTGAGCCTGAGGCGGTTGTTACGCCGCTCGGGACCCGCCTTCTTTGGCTGGCGCTGCCGGCCGGGGCGTCGGTGGAGCTGCTGGCGGTTACCAACAAGATTTGCCAGGATGTGGCCGTCATTCCTTTTTTGTGGGTGCTTCCGCTGAGTCTGTATCTGCTTTCTTTCATAATCTGCTTTCAAGGCGAGAGGTGGTATGTCCGGCCTGTGTTCCTCGTCGGGTTCATACTGGCCATCGGGGGCGCCGCTGCGGCGTGGGTGTACGAAGAGGACCTGTCCGTCCGGCAACAGATATTGATTTACCTGGCGCTGCTTCTGGCGTGCTGCATGGTTTGTCACGGGGAGCTGTTCCGTCTGCGGCCGCATCCGAGGTACCTGACCGGCTATTACCTTATGATAGCGGCCGGCGGCGCGCTTGGCGGCGTTTTCGTCGCCGTTATCTGTCCTGTCATATTCAAGACGTACCGCGAATTAAACATTGGAATATTGGTATGCTGCCTGTTTGTGCTGCTGGCCGACAAGAGCACGGCGCTGGGCAGGGGATTGCGCCGGTGGTTTTGGGTGGGGATTATTCTGGTTGCGGGCGTCGCGGCGATTTCAGCCCCGGCCAGAAGAGGCGACACCTACGAAACCGCCGTGCTGAACTGGCGAAACTTTTTCGGGGTGCTGACCATCTGGGAAGAGGACAGCGAGGACCCTGAGCTGCACCGGTACGTTTTGCAGCACGGCACAACCTGCCACGGGCTGCAATTCGTGGAGCCTGCCAAGCGTTCTTTGGCGACGGCGTATTATGGCCGGAGCAGCGGCGCGGGCCTGGCGATGAGATTCTTCCCGCGGCAGGAAAAAAGACGCATAGGCGTCGTCGGCCTGGGTGTCGGGACGCTCGCCACTTACGGCAGGGAAGGGGACTATATCCGCTTTTACGAGATAAATCCCGAGGTCAAACGCCTCGCCGAGACACACTTTACATATCTTGCCGACTGTCGGGCCAGAGTTGACGTTATTGTTGGTGACGCGAGGCTGTCGATGGAAAATGAGCCGGCGCAGCAGTTCGACCTGTTGTTGCTCGATGCTTTCAACGGCGACGCCGTACCCGTTCATTTGCTGACAAAGGAGGCGTTCGAAATCTACCTGAACCACATGAAACCTGACGGCGTGATTGCGGTTCACGTTTCACAGACTTATCTGCGACTGGAATGCGTGGTTTGGAAACTGGCCGACCACTTCGAACTCGGCAACGCTTGGATTGAAGACACGGATGACGACGAAATAGGCGTCTTGTCATCCGACTGGATTCTGTTAACGGACAACGAGGAGTTCTTACAGCGGCAGCCGATTCAGGAGGCAGCCAGCGAGCCTGAGAGCGACTTTGACCGCATGCGTCTCTGGACGGACGACTACGCCAATCTGTTCCAGATATTGAGGTGACACGCCAGGTTTGCCGTGGGAGGTCAGCTACGCTTACTTCCCTCACCTGTCGGTGTCACCCGAGCGCCGGTTTTCCCGCACCGTCAGATATGTTCGACCTTGATTCCGGAAAGCTGGCAATAGGCCCTGAACTGGTGCTCGAGGTCGCCGTAGATGAAGAGCTGGTGGAAACCCTTGGTATCGCGGGTGTCGGCAGGACCATCTGTCTGGAGCTCGACCGAGGTACGGCAGCCGCCGGAAGGCGGCGTATCGATGTTGCGAAGAACACGTCCCGTGCCGAGGATAATCTTGTCGGGCCCGTCGAACTCCATGACGGTAACCTTCTGGCCGACGCGCCAGAGCACCTGGGGCGAGACGCCGATGTTCGACTCCGAGTGGCTGCGCAGGATAAGAGGCGCCGGCGGCTTGTCAAAGCCGTCGAGCCTGGTGGGGCACGAGCAGTGGGCGCCGTTGAGGGTGTTGCGGACGGTGTTCGGCGCGGGGTCCTGCATAAAGCCGGGACGGTCGAAAAGAAGAGCGGTGAGCCTTAATGAGATAGCGGCGTTCCAGTCGGCCTCACAGCAGCCGACCGAGCCTTCGTCGTTGAGCCGGAGCCACGCGATACACGGCGGACACGGAATTGATAAATCCCGAACCAAAGGCAGACAATCCACCGAGATACCGTGGCAGCCTTCGGCCTCCATCAGGTGGCGGGCTACAAAATAGTTCTTGGCGGCATTGAGTATGTCTTGTCTGCGAGGCTCGACAATCTTCCTGGCTTTGCGGGCGTAGTGGTTGGCAAGAGCCACAGTCCGTGAGTCAATCGGGGTTCTGTGGAACTGCTCGGGCCAGCGGTTTCGCGGTATGTAATGGAGCGTCGTGCCAATAACCTCCAGCTTGCGGTCCTCGGTAGTATCGCCCTTGAGCACGAGCAAACGCGAATGTTTCATCCTGTGAACGGTGTTCAACATTTTCAGACCCGTACCGAGCCACTCGACATCCTGTGTCGCACCCACGAAGACACCGTCCTTGCGAAGCTCGGGGTATCGTTTTCCCTCGACCTCACCCGTAAAGGAAGTTCCCATCGGGCTAAAAACAATCATCGGGACGGCGCCCTTGTTCCCGGCGATGTCGTTGATTTTTCCCCAGGCGCTGAAGCCGGGATGATGCAGGCACATGCTGACAATCAAAATGCCGTCCGGCGTATCCTTGCTGAGGTTCTGGAGGAAGGCGCTAACCGTATTATCATCTTTGAGCGGCTCGCTGATAAGCTCAAGGTCGATTCCCTGCTTCAGGGCGCTGGTCTTGAGTACATCCGTGTACTGCTGCTGGCGCGCCCTGATGTCGTAGGCGGCGCCCGGCCAGCCCATCCAGAACCGCTCGACATCCGGGCGCACAAACGCCGCACGAATTCGTGCTTGTCTTATCGGCGCGGTTTTGAGGCCCCGGTCATTCGAGAGCGATGAAGCGGGGTTGGACAGGTTAATCTGCGAGCATCCCGTCGCGGCCAGCGCAAGGGCGCCGGCGCCTGCCATAAAGCCGCGGCGACTCATCATTTTCAGGGGACAGCCGGATTCGGAACAGGTTTTGTTCGTGTGCATCGTTATTGCTCCTTGACAAAACAGTGCTTTACTTAACCTTTGTGCGAAGCGACCATTATATAAGCGCGCAAGGCTATTGTCCAGCAGACTTCAAATCAAATTGCGCAATATCGGAGGCTTCGGGGCCTATGGGGGATATCACAAAACAAACCTTCTTGTCCATCCGGCCTGTCTGCGTGGGGACTTACCTGCCGCCCCGGGGGGGCAGGCAGGTCAACAGGAAGTTACATTCCTTTTTCCAGGGTCAGAGAAGTAGTATGCTGTGCGCAGGTTTCAGATTTGCGCATTAAAGATTGACGGTATTGTTCTGCTTGTGCGAGTTTAGTAAACTCTACCGGTTTGTTAAAGTTTCTTTTCACAACATGTTCAATTTCTTCCAATCTTACGTGGAAAAACTCTCTACGTAAATTGATCTTATTCAATCTTCTATCGTCAAATGCCTTATGTAACGCATTCTCCAGAGATGGTGCATCATGACTGAATATCATCGCATGTACATCGAAATAAAACGGTACAGAAGCATCGCCCAATTCATCCACTCGTTCCTGAGGGTCTAAGCGACGTGTTAGGCCAATTTTGTAAATGTTTTCCCCAAACGAGCCTATATTGGATATAACATAAACATAGCCTGCACGAGTATTTTGTTCTCGGTAGTCAATATCCTGCTTCATTTTCTCAATGCTCGACAGTTTTTCCTTAATAGCAATCAATTCATTGTTAAGCACCTCCCGTTCAGCATCTGTCTTTGCTTTTTGAAGTTGTTCATTTATTAAGGACATTGCGTTGTTGAAGTGCTTTTCTTCTTTTTCTATCTTGGCTCTTACGTCTTCGATTTCTTTTTGAAGCTTTGCCTCCTCCTTCATCTGTTCTCTAATACGCCGTTGTTCTTCTTTTTCCTCCTGTTTTTTTGCCTGGTATTCATAGCATAGATACAACTCGGACAACTTGAGATTAAGGTAATCAGCAGAAATGACGATGCTCATTCGCTGTCCGAGTTTATTCAGTATTTCGAATGCCTTGGTAATCTTTTTCTCAATGGAGTTGATATTATTGAACTTCACATTAATTATGCTCGCATCACACTCATTATTGAATGAGCGCAAGATAAGCTTCACATAATCTTTGATCATTCGCTCGCCTTCCTTTGCGCTGTTATTAAGCGTTACACCAATTTCAGTACAATAAGCCGCCTTGTGCGATTTGACCATTGCCGCTTGTGCGTTCCGGATTTGATCCAACTTGCGTTTATAGTGCTCAGAGTTTTCAAAATCATACTTCGGCGTGTAAAAACCAAAGGACTGCAGAAGAATGCTGTCTTCAAGAATGATCAACTCATCTTTCTTGTCCAATACTTGTTTATTTAGATCGCAGAGTTGGCGCGTTATCTCTTGTTTTTGTTGTTCATAAGCCGAATTTAATACCCGCTTTACTTTTTTAAATTCTAACTCTGCATTTTTCACCTGTTGAGCAATTTCAATTTTTTGTTTTTCCAGGAGAGAAATAGTATTTTTTAACTGGCAATAAAGATCCGTTTCAGGAACGAGCTTTTTTAATGCATCGCGTTCTTTTTTCAATGAATCCCGTTCCTGTTGTGTTTGTGCAAGATTTGCTTTAAGCTCATTAATTCGAAAGATATCGGATATTGACACTGTTAATAATCCTCCCGCCTGATTCTAGGATTATTGCGTGGGAGTCTCATTGCCCACGGTGTTTTCCACCTCGCGCGAAATAGTTGTTAGCTGGGATTTCCCATAATTATCCGCCTCTGGTGGATTAAATGCTCGGCTACGCAACCAAGCCTTTTAATTTTACAATTATATCAAAACCTTCGTGGTTTGCAATCTTTTCTTTGGTTTTTTCACCTTTTTTGCTATTTTTCGCCTAACTGCCCCATTCGACTACGCTCAGGTCAAGCTTAAAATAAACGGCTTATGCGCGTTGTCGTAACTTGGTAAGGATGCACTTCGCAGATTAGCATCTGCCCCTTTCGGCCTGCCGGGAGGGAGGTACAACGCCTCAATGTAAGCTTACTTGGTCACAGGTCAGGCTTACCTTGCCTCGGAGTAAGCCGACAGTGACGCAAATTCGACGACATTATTTTTACCTTCATGATGGTTACCCTATCAAACTAAGGAACGTACACACACCAGAGAATATAGCTGCTACAGCTGCGGCCACGGCCGCCCAAAAAGCTCCTTGTGAAGCTTTAAGAGTTTCATATCTATCAAATGCCATACTTATTCGTTCAGACAATTCCCAAAAAAAAGCTTTCGTATTAGTTACAGAGGAAATGATGTTTAAATTCATGTCTTTCGCTAATTGTTCCATCTGTTGGCGTTGTTTGTCTCTTTCAATCTCCGTTTTGCTTTCGTCATATATTTTCAGAATATGTCTGTATCGCGCTCGAAATTCTTTATATTTTGTGCGGTTCATAATCCAATCCTTAAAAGAGTGCTTGAGACTCAAAATAAAATACTAATGAAAGCTGACGCTATGGAAATAATAATCGCAGCTATTCCAAGCCCTTTGCCGCGCATTGACGGATTCTTTCCTACTTGGGAAAGCCCTATGCAGGCGAAGGTTATAGATAACACAAACAATACAATAGCCATACCACGGGCAAGTTGTAATACCTCCTCAGAAAAACCAGATGATGGGCCAGGAATAAGTAATAAAGAGACGACAAAAGCAGTTATACAAAAACCATTCCATCTTGGTTTTGTTTCTGATTGTTCGGGGTGTATAAAATGAGTGACTTCATTATTGGGTTGCATATTTGATTTTTTGTTATCATCTTGCTTTCTTAATCGGGCGTTGCATTCGGCGCAAACTATATGGTCACGATAGATATGAACTGTCTCGAGTTTGCCAATTGCTCGTGCGCAATTTTCACAAAGGCGTGTTTTTTCTGTCATTCTTTACTTTCCTTTTTGGAGATTTTGGCTTTCACGGTAAAATACCTATTGCAATTCAAAGTCTAGCGAATCAAATAGTTGCTCAAAAACAGCATTTGCAATTTTATTTACTTGATACGCATAATATATGGCAATTATTATGCCAACTATACCCACGACTAAAAGACCCATGACCAGGGTTAGGATACCAGTGGCACTTAGTCCGGTGGTTCCGTTGGCTATGAAATCTATGTTATTGCCTCGAATTTTAAATCGTAAGCAGCTTTTAAATTTACACCAAGTATTTTCTTCAGGTATGGCGGTAAATTCTAAACGGTCATCGGATTTACTTTTGATATCTATAGATTTGAAAAAAATATTTAGTTGCTCTTGCACTATGTTAGACAAGTGTTTGTTGCGATATGAGTTGTTGGCTGTAATTGACCTTTTGATAGCAAAGCCTTCACTTGCCATAGTAACTTCCTTGATTTTAGAGCATACTATAAAACCGCCATCACGCTACTTCGCGCCTGACCTTCACCGCATTTATTTGCCGCCATAATTTAATATTCGAGTTGCGCGTCTTTCGGCTGGTCAACCAACGTTGATTCGGTCTGGATAGCCGTTGCGACATCCTGCCGCGCGCCATCGGTACGATTCCTGCGCTGAATTTTATACTCGATAACTCTTCCGCCGTCAACGGGCTCTTTCCAATCGAGCAACGTCCAGCCATCGCCCTGCTGCATCGCTTCGAGTTGCCTTTGTGCGAAGGGAACATTATACAAGGGAGCGAGGACATTGTCCAGCACGGTGCAAATCAAATGGCGAAATATCGGAGCTTTCGGGACCTATGGGTGATATCACAAAACAAACCTTCTTGTCCATCCGGCCTGTCTGCGTGGGGACTTGCCTGCCGCTCCGGCGGGGCAGGCAGGTCAATAAAAAGTTACGTTCCTTTTTCCGCGGTCAATCAATTAGTATGGTGTCCCCAGATTTCAGACTCTGCTGCATTTCGAGAGTCAGCTTGGTGAATGTCGCCAGCGGCAAGATTAGCAAGAAAGAGACTTTAATTCGTTGCAATTCGAAGGAGATTTTTATATTATCGGCAAATTGGAAGGTTTGGCTGCGTCGCCAAGTGTTTAGTAAGAGAAATATCGATTAAAAAAAACGGTCGAAATGAAAGAGGATTCAGCATATCCTTAAACTTGATGAGGCAAATGCAGACAGTCAGAAATGCAGTTAGGTAATCCGACACCTGAGCACCGGACTTTCCAAGAATCGATGTTGTCTTTGTGGTAAGAAGGAGAAAATCGTGAATGTGAAGAACTGGGCCATTATACAAGAGACCGGTATTATCATAGCTGTTTTTGTCGGCTGTTCGTTTGGTTCAATTGCATCGGCCGATGTAAAGCCTGCCGATATCTTAGGCGACCATATGGTATTACAGTGTGGCATGGCGGTGCCTGTGTGGGGGACGGCTGAGCCCGGCGAAGAAGTAACAGTCACCTTTGACGGTCAGAGCAAGAAGACCAAGGCTGATTTTAGCGGCAGATGGATGACTATGCTTGACCCGTTAAAAGTGGGCAAGCCTCGCGCTATGACAATTGCCGGCAAGAACACAATTACTTTTAATGATGTGCTGGTCGGTGAGGTCTGGGTCTGTTCCGGGCAATCAAATATGGCAATGAAAATGAGTGCTGTCAACAACGCCCAAGAGGAGATAGCGGCGGCAGACTATGCGCGGATTCGACTAAACGGCACCAGCGGGTGGCAGCCGTGCAGTCCTGAAACCGTACGCGGCTTTTCCTCAACCGCTTATTTCTTCGGCCGACACCTTTATGAAAACCTCGGTGTTCCCGTTGGTCTGATTAACCGTTCCGTCGGCGGCACCCCCATCGAAGAATGGACACCTCGTGAAGCTGTCCTTGCTACCGAATACGGCAAGAAAATGTATGAAGGGCCTAATTCAGAACCCATGAAATCCGAATATGTAAAATACCTTAAGCGTGTTGAGGAGGCCAAAGAGCGTATCAGGCAATGGAAAGAGGCTCAGAAACAAGGCAAAGCGCAGGGCCGAACGCCCAAATTGCCGAAGTTTCGCGGCGGATTGACGGATGCACAGATTGGCAGTTTGTACCGGGAAAAAATTCAGCCGGTCATCCCGTATGCGATTCGCGGGGTAATCTGGTATCAGGGCGAGAGAAATGCCAGATTTCCGAATGGGGCTTTGGCCTATCGTCAGTTACTGCCCGCTATGATAGGGGCATGGCGAAAAGCCTGGGGACAGGGAGGTTTTCCTTTTCTGTATGTGCAGTTGCCCAACTGGGAGGGGGGCAAAGACTGGCCCGTGATTCGTGAATCCATGCTGAAAAGCCTTAGTACGCCCAATACCGGTATGGCCGTTACAATCGACATCGGAAAAAGTCTCCACCCCAAGAACAAGCAGGATGTGGGCAAGCGCCTCGGACTTCTGGCTCGTGACATAGCCTATGGTCAGGAGATAGTAAGTTCCGGCCCCCTATACAAGTCCGTGAAAATCGACGGCAGCAAGATAGTCTTGAGTTTCGTAAGCATCGGGGGCGGCCTCGTTGCCAAAGACGGCGAGTTGAAGAGTTTTGAGATAGCCGGCCGGGACTGCAATTTTGTCGAGGCCAGTGCGAAGATTGAAGGGGATAAGGTGGTTGTTGAAAGCGGCAGGGTTGCAAAGCCCGTGGCCGTAAGGTATGGATGGGCAAGAGACCCCGAGTGCTACCTCTATAACAAAGAAGGCCTGCCAGCCTCACCGTTTCGCACGGATAGTTGGGATGTTCCGTCTGAGCATTGAAGGGTGAGTTGACTAAACCAGTTGGATGTACCAAGCTCCCGCATATTTCACAGGGGTATTGAATTTTGACGTGGGGGGTGATTTCGCCCTGACCCGGGCAGGATACGCTTAAGTAGACGGGCACCCGGTGAGATGTCGAAATTGGAGCCTGTTTACCGGCTTGGTCGCGCCGCCTCATCTGGTATTGGTCAGCTTTACGCTTTTGGCTTAAAGTTATTAGCTCGCAACCGCCTTTTTTCAAGCTGTCAGCCAATGGAGGAGTCCACAAAAATCCTGTTCGCTCGTTTTTTTTCTGCTACCGGCTAAAATAGAGCGCTCTTATAATAGATAATCAGTTATTTGTATAGAAACTCCAAAGGGCTGTACGATTATGTGCAAAAAGCTGGGCTTGCTCCTATTGTGCGTTGTTTCGTGCTTTTCCGCCGGCTGTGCCCTGAATCCGATAACCGGCGAACAGGAGCTTATGTTCTTTCCGCCCGAGCAGGATATTGAAATAGGCCGGCAGTACGCCCCCGAAGTTGAAAAGGAGCTCGGCGGCAGAATCGCGAATGAAAGTCTGCAAAACTATGTTGACAGCGTAGGGCAGAGAATCGCACGCGTCAGCCATCAGCCGAATCTGCAGTATCACTTTGTCGCGCTCGAGCACAAGTCCGTTAACGCCTTCGCCCTGCCCGGCGGATACCTTTTTATTACCAGAGGCATGCTCGAGAAGCTCGAGACGGAGGCACAGTTGGCGTCGGTTCTGGCACATGAAGTAGTGCACGTTGTCGCCAGAGACACCACGAATCAGATGAGCAACGAGATTGGAATGGGTCTTTTGCTTGCCGCTGCAGCTTCCGCCACGACATCGAGGTCTGTATCAACGGTAGCGGGCCTGACACGCCAGATTTTAAGCCTTCAATACAGCCAGAAGGACGAACGCGAGGCCGACCTCGGCGGCCTGGACTATATGGTTCGCGCCGGCTACAATCCCTATGGGGCGGTTGAAACCATGCACATACTCGAAAGACAGCACGGAACAAGCCCCATCGAGTTTTTCGCAACCCATCCATCCCCCCAAAACCGTATAGGATATCTGACGCGAAGGATTCAAACAAAGTATGATAACGTATCGGGGTTGAGAGTCGCCAGGGAAGATTACGGCAGATATGTCCTGGAACCGCTAAGCAGGCAACCTGGCAGCCCTTGAACTTTGCTTGCCCCAACCGCAGCGATTGCCCCCCGCGCAAAAACAAGCCCGACTCAATCTGAGTCGGGCTTATGAAAAATCGGTCATTCCGTCTTTGTACTTCGGCTGCGAAACTTGGCTGCGCCGGCACACGGCCTCGCTCGCCTAAAAACCTGGTCTCTAATCACCGGCCGCTCCTCCCATTGTAGTTGTTACTTTTTGCCTTGCCGGCGCGCCGCCGCTGCCTCTTTTCTCTCCCTTTCTATTTGGCTATGGCCGCACTTCGGACATCTGTCTTCATAATCGCCACGCTTCCAGTTTGCTTCAAAGACGATGCCGCAGTCTTCCTTTTCGCATTTTACGGCTCGATAAACGCTCGGCTCTCCGCACTTTGTACAAATCAAGGCCGGCGCGCTCATCATGGTCGGAGTAGTATTCTTTTCCAGGTATTCGTAGTACTCTTTCTTGGTGATCTCGTATTCGGCCTCGCACTTTGGGTTGCGGCACTTGACCCACGTCATCTCCTTGGCAAAGTGAGCGGGAATGCCCTCGTTTCTTCTGGTGGACTTATATGCGATTACGGCCGCCGCACCCAGACATACGACGATAACGGCAATCATAATCGGCTTCTTTTTGCTCTCGTCCATATCGATACCTCCAAAAACAATAAGCAACAGTGGTTACCAATTTATGCCGGCAGGTTACCACTGATTGCCTCCTTTGTCAAAAATATATTTCCCGGCAAGTCCAACTTTTCTGCCGACACCCCCTTTCATATCGATGATACGGTCCGATATTCGGTAATAATGATGCGCAAACCCGCCGGCCTGTTCCGTAAATTCTTGCGCTTTGCGTCATATTCTCGCTAAATCTCGCGTATCGGCCGGTTTTTTAACGTGGGTTTTCCGATAATATCATTGCTCCGGCCGCGCAGGCCCAATATCCGCTGGTTCGAGCCGCGCCCTCTCCAGGACCCTCTGCGGCTCTTCCGGCATGCCCGTCCGGGCCGAAAGATAAGCCGATTCAATCACGGCCATATTCCTCAGATTCTCCTTGCCGCTGCTGCAAAGCGTGTCTTTGTCGGGCGATATAACGCTCAGCGCAAAATTCTCCAGCAGCCTGGTCATACGGAAAAACTTACTGTCGTCGTATTGCTGTTGCTCGCTGGTCTGCCCCAAAAGGTCATTAATGCTGAGTTTACTGTCGCTGACTGTCAGGGTTGTATCCTTACCATAGACCGCCAGCAGCTCCCGTTCCGGCCCGAGCGTGCTGTGCCGTGAGGCCGTCAGGCTCGCGATAAAGGTCTCGCTGAATCTCATCGTTAGCAGCGCCGTATCTTCGGTCAAATAAAGCCGCTGTTGTCTATCCCCGGCCGTGCTGATGTTCATGGCAAACACCCGCTCCGGCATACCAAAGTTCCAGACTATCTGGTCGATTATTCCGTAGCAGTTGTGCAGGAGGACGCCGCCGCCGGCCAGTTTCGGGTCGGCCTGCCACGCCGGATACCGCCGGTTTATCGCAGTCGCCACCGCGGTAATCAAACAGATTTGCTCAATTCTGCCCTGCTGCACAGATTCCCGCAAGGCAAGAAAGCTCCGCGCAAACCGCCCCGTATTGGCGACGGCAAATTTCACGTTTTCGTTCTCAGCCAGCCGGACGAGCTCGACCGCTTCCTCGAAATTCCTTGCGGGCGGAGCGAGTTTGAGAATATTGCATTTCTTTTTTATCGCCATTTTGACGTGCTCGTCGCACGTATGCAGACCGGCCGCCGCCAGCAGACAATCGAACTGATTCTGCATTATCATCTGCCGGTAGTCGTCGTACCAGGCGCACTTGTATTGGTCGCCGGTTTCTTCCGCCAGGTTGGCGTCTTTATCGGCGACCGCCCCAATCTCGAAACAGTCCATTTGCGATGCCGCTTCCAGCAGAAGCCGCCCGTTATCATCAAGGCCCAGCACGGCCGCTTTCAATTTACCTTCACCCATCTTATTCGCTCCGTCAAAATCGCCTCTAACTTCAAATCGCCGGCCGCCACTCTCAGCCCGCCCGATTGTACATTCCTCCCGCCACAGAATAGTAAATGCTAAGTGCCAAACAGTAAATAGTAAATTAGGGCATCCCGACCGAAGCCCGCCAGCCGTGTGTCGCATCTGGTGAAGGATAATGCTGTTCGGCACGGATGTTGCTTTGTGGAAGAAATACGGAATTCCCTGTTTTAACCTGCGCCGTTGTTTACGGCTTTGCCACAATGTAATGTTGACGCCGGCAGGGCGCCCAAATGACCGTGCTATTCATGATTTTGGCCCGCCTGTCCGAGATTCTTTATCGCTTCGTCGAGGTGGCGCAGCAAGTACTTCTTTGCCGGTCCGCCGAGGTGCTGCCAGGGCAAGATTTCTTCGGGGCTGAATTGTCTTAGTGCGGCCGTCTCGACGTCCATCCCGAACTTCTCAAAAGCCCTGCGCCAGATTTCGTAGTTGAAACATTCGTCCCACAAATCGAACTTGGCGCCATTGCGCCAAGCCTCTTCAACAGTATCGCACAGTCGTCTGTCACCTCGCCCAATCGCCGATTCCAAGACGCTGCGATTTACATGATGAAATTTGAACTGGAGGAATTTTGCGTTCAGTTTTCTTTTCTCGTCGAGAATCAGCCGCTTGGCATGCTCGAAATAGGCTGCTGGTTTCTGGGCGAGCCAGCCGAAGGGGGTGTGCGGCTTGGGGACAAGCCAGCTTACAGTAATGTTTATCTGCCCGGTTTTGTTATCGACCTTTTTGCGAAGCCTGGCCAATTCGAACGACAAATGCACAATCCGGATTATGTCGTGGTCGGTTTCGCCCGGCAGGCCGACCATAAAATAGAGTTTCAATTTCTGCCAGCCCGCGCGATAAGCGGCCTCAACGCCCGCAAACAAATCCTCGTCTTTCAGCGGCTTGTTAATAATCTTTCTTAGTCTTTCGCCGGCCGCTTCCACCGCGATTGTCAACCCGCTTTTTCGCACCGAAGTTACCAATATCGGCAGCAGCTTCAACTGCTGGTCCACACGCAGGCTCGGCAGTGACAGGCCGACGTATTTGTCGCGAAAATATTCGTGCAGCCTGGATACTAATTCCTCAAGCTTTGGATAGTCGGCCGTTGACAGACTCAGCAGGCTGACAGTGTCGAATCCCGTTGCGTGGTAGCAGGCTTTTGCAAGCTCCACAATCTTCTCAACGCTTCGGTGACGGATTGGCCTTCGGCAAAAGCCCGCCTGGCAGAACCGGCATCGGCCGGGGCAGCCCCGCATAATCTCGACGCTGACACGCTCGTGGACGGTCTGTGCAAACGGCACAATCGGACGAAGCGGCGCGGTGGCATTTTCGAAATCCTCTACCACAGCGTTCTTGAATTGGGCAGGTAAACCCGGCAAGTCAGCCTGAAAAGATTTTATTTCATTGTTGTCATATTCGAATTTGTAAAAAGCGGGGACATAAGCCCAGTCGAATCTTTCCGCGGCCGTAACAAGGATTTCCTTTTTAGCTGCGCCTTTTTTCTTCCGGGCTTTGACCAGTTGTATCAGCTCAACCACCGCCTCTTCACCTTCGCCGAGCAAGAACAGGTCGATGAATTCAGCCATAGGCTCGCAGCAATTGGCCATGCCGCCGCCGGCTATTACCAAAGGGTCGCTTTCCGCTCGCAGGCTGCTGCGAACATTAAGGCCGCCGAGGTCCAGCATATTCAGTACATTGGCGTAACAAAGCTCGTTGGTCAGGCTAAAGCCAATAATGTCAAAGCTGCCCAGGGCCGCATTGGATTCGAGACTGAAAAGCGGAATTTTCTTGTCCCGCAGCAGTTTTTCGGCGTCAATCCAGGGGGCAAAGACGCGCTCGGCGGCCACCTTTTCCATCTTGTTGAGGATGTCGTAGATGATGGTCAGGCCCGTGTACGACATTGCTACTTCGTAAACGTCCGGAAAGCACAACGCCACCGTAAGCTCGCACCGCGCGAGGTCCTTCTTGATTTGGTTTATCTCGCCGCCGATATACCGGCTGGGCCTGCGTACATACGGCAGAAACTCCCGCTCAACCCGCTCGGCTAATATTGTCACGTCTCTTCTGGTCACAACCGGCATTATAAATTGATTTCTGATTATTTCCTATTGATTATTGCCTCGCTATGGACTATCAAATCCTGTGTTGGGAAAGGGTTTTTATGGATAAGCAGAATACTCGTATTGCGATTGGAATTATCGTTGCCGCGTTTTTGATTTTGGCGCTGCTTTTGCGACCGAAAGGGCACATCGAGTCCGACAGCGGATACCGCCAGGTTATGGGAACCTTCGCGCGTATTGTTGCGGTCGCGCCGGATTCGGGCACAGCTAAGAATTGCATCGAAGCGGCTTTTGCGGAACTGCGTCAGGTTGACGAGATGATGAGCGATTACAAAAGCGATTCGGAAATCAGCCGGGTTAATCGTGACGCCTACAAAGGTCCCGTCAAAGTAAGTGGGCCGACTTTTGAAGTCGCGCAAAAGGCGATTTACTTCAGTGAGCTTTCCGATGGCGCTTTTGATATTACCGTCGGGCCTCTGGTTGACTTGTGGCGCCTGGCGGCGGAGGCGAACGCTGTCCCCACCGAAGCCCAACTGCAGCAAGCGCGGGCGAAGGTCGGCTATGAGAAGCTGCTGCTCGATGCGAACGCCTTGACCGTGCGATTTGCCGTCGAAGGGATGCGGCTGGATATGGGCGGCATAGCAAAAGGATACGCAATCGACAAGGCGATTGAGGCGATGCAGAAGGGGGGGGCCCTCGGCGGGATGGTCGATGTGGGCGGCGACATCCGCTGTTTCGGCGTGCCTACACGCGGCAAAACGCACTGGCTCATCGGCCTGCAGGACCCGAACAGGCCCGAAGACTGGATTGACACGAGTAAGCCTTCGCTGGTCCTGAAATTGAACGACGCGGCCATTGCCACCAGCGGCGACTATCGCCGATTCGTCCTGATAGACGGCCAAAAATACAGCCATATCCTCGATACGAAAACCGGCAGGGGCGGCAAAGGTTTTTCGAGCGTCACCATCATCGCCAAAAAGGCCGTTGATGCCGACGCACTGGCCACAGCGGTCAGCGTAATGGGCGCTGAAAAAGGCCTTGCCCTGATACAGAAGTTGCCCGATACCGAGGCGATTCTGATATCTCCGCGGCCGGAGTTCAAGCTTGTTAAAACCCCCGGCGCGGAGAACTACCTTAAGTGATTCACGGCTCTGACCGGTCGGCGCGTTTTCGGCGGCCTTCGTGAACTCGTGCGCAAGCGGTAGGTTGCGTCTTGCTCGGCGAAATCGCTGCCCAAGACAATTGCGATTTTACGATGTATCTGGTAATTTAAGAACATCCGAAGGCTAAGGGGTGTTTATTGATGCTGTGTATGGACCCGGTATGTCAATCTGGGAGAAGAAGGAATTGCAAATGGAACGATTCACTAAAGACGGGCGGCTTATTATTCCGCTGGCGCAGCGGAAAAAAGGCACAAAACGGACGGACGAGGAAAAAGTAAGGTATGTTGTAAGCGAAGCATACTGTCCCAACGGCTGCAATATTATCGACAAGGAGCACGAAATAAACGGCGCGGCCGGACTGCGGATGAAATTTAAGCGGCCCGGCATGGAGGGCGAATTCGTTCTGTCGGCGATACAGGGGGACCTGGACAAAATCATCCTCTCGGGCCGGCTGGAAGACAGGGTAAAAGACGAATTGTACTGCCCGCACTGCGGCGTCATGTTCAAGAAACTGGTCAACTGCAGCTGCAAACCCGATGCGGACATGGTCGTTATCGGATTGACGCCCGAGCTTGATTTTAATAATGCAATCTCGTTCTGCAACGTGACCGGCTGCGCCAACGGCACTACCATCAAATCGGGCGACGTCATCAGGCACGTGCAGCTCTGGGGGGCAATCTGAAAATTAGAGACGTATGACGACGGTCAGTGTCATTGGCCTGAAAAAAAGCGTTGCCTTAATGGGGAAATTGCCGGAATGGTGGCTTCCGTGCCGGATTACAAGCCTACCGAGCTGGCTGGCGCGGAAATGTATATCAAGTGGCCCACGGCTCACGCGGCTGGGGCTTTTTCGGCGGTCTTTTTGGCAGGGCGGGGCGCCGGCGCGGTGGGGCCGCGGAGGACGATGACGCCGGTGGGGCATTTGTTCATGGCGGTTTCGGTCTTGTCGTCGGGCTCGTACTTGATATGGTCGAGGCGCGCGAGATTGTCCTCCACCTTGAATATGTCACTCTGTTTTGCGCAGATGCCGCAGCCGATACACCCGACCCGGCACATCGAACGCGTTGCCTTCCCCGTCTCTTTACTGCGGCAGGCGACGGTCATCATATTTTCGTGGGCAAACGGGACCATTTCGATAATGTTGCGGGGACACGCTTTCGAACACGCCGTGCAGCCCGTGCATTTTTGGTAATCGACGGTTGCGAGGCCGTCAATGACGTGGAGTGCGTCGAACTTGCAGGCGCGTGTGCAGTCGCCGAATCCGAGGCAGCCGAACTTGCAGGCCTGTACGTTGGGCAGCGCGTTTGCGGCGGTGCAGCTCGGGATTCCCTGATACTCGGCGTAGTAGGTTCTGTCTTCGGTGTGCGCCCGGCAGTGCACAATCGGCCTTCGCATTGGGCCGGAGTCGCTTATATGGAGGTTCAGTACTGCGGCGATTTTTTCGGATGTTTTTGGTCCGCCTGGTGCGCATTTGCCGATGAGTTCGGGGTCTGCCAGCACGGCCCTGGCGTAGGACGAGCAGCCGGCGAAGCCGCAGGCGCCGCAATCCAGGTTCGGCAGCGCTTTATGGATTTGCTCCACCTTTGGGTCAACCTCGACCTTGAGCTTTACGCTGGCGATTAGCAGCACGATGGCAAAGCCTGCTCCGAGGCCCAACATGGTCAGACCGGCCGGCCATGCGCTGCTCCATAATTGAAAAATGTCGGCCAAAATCATCTAATCATTCCCGCAAAACCCATAAAGGCCAGGGCAAGCAGCCCGGCGGTAATCAGCGTAATCGGGGCGCCCCTGAGGCACCTGGGTACATCGGCCAGATTCAGGTTCTCCCGAATACCGGCCATAATGCAAATCGCCATTGTAAAGCCGATGCCTGCGCCGAAGCTCAGCACGGCGGCTTCGAGCAGGTTGTCGATTTCCCAGAGGTTGATAAACAGGCACAGTCCGAGGATTGCGCAGTTGGTGGTTATCAGCGGCAGAAATATGCCGAAGCTCTCGTACAGCGAAGGGAAGAATTTCCGCAGATACATCTCGACAAGCTGAACAGCGCCGGCAATAACCAGTATGAAGCAGACGTACCGCGTGACTTCGAGTCCGGCTTTCATAAGAACCCAGTGGTCAATCATCCATGTCATCGCCCCGCTGAGCGTCACAACGAAAGTCACCGCCAGGCCCATCCCGAAGGCCATATCTATCCGGCCGGACACGCCGAGATAGGGACAGATGCCGAGAAACTTCGTAAAAACGAGGTTATTTATTATCACGATGGATATGAAAGCCAGAAGCAGAATGGTCAGTGTATCCATAAATTGCGTCTCCTAAGCCTTCTTTTTTGTTATGGTGTTAACCAGACCCAGCATCAGGCCCAAAGTTATAAAGGCCCCCACCGGCATGCTCATCGCCGCCCACGGTACAAAGACCGCCGGCATCACCTGCTGCTCGAATATCTTCCCCGTCGCGAGCAGTTCCCTGACCGACGCCAGCACGCAAAGCGTCATCGTGAACCCCAGCCCCATTCCGATCGCATCGACGAGGCTGACCGCCAGGCCGTTCTTGCTGGCGCAGGCCTCTGCGCGGCAGATTATGATGCAGTTGACGATAATCAGGGGGACATAGGGGCCGAGCCTTTCGCTCATCTCCGGCAAAAACGCCTTTAGAAACAGGTCGGCGATGGTGACAAAGGCGGCGATGGTCAGGGTGAACATCAGGATTCGCAGGTGCGGCTTGAGCAGGTTCCGCATCAGGCTGACGACGAGGTTGCTGCAGACCAGGACGAAGATGACGCTGCAGCCCATAGTCAGCGCCGGCCTGACCGCGGCGGTAACGGCCAGCGTCGGACACATCCCCAATACCAGCCGCAGTACCGGGTTTTCATTCCAAAGACCCGCTATAAAAGTCTGCCCCAGTGCCGGCTTATCCAGTGCCTCACTTGCCATTGCCTGCTGACCCCTTCGTTTGCAAGTGTTCCCTTACCGTATCAATGTACGTATTGAATATCTTGACCACGGCCTCGCTGCTGACGGTCGCCCCACTGATGGCGACGATTTCTGAGTCGATTTTCTTGTCGTCGCCCGTTTTTACCAGTTGCAGTTTGCCCGCCGGCGCGTCACGGAACTGGCTGCTGAAATAGCTGTCTTTTATCTTGTCGCCGAAGCCGGGCGTCTCGTTGCTCGCCAGGACTTTGAAGCCCAGGAACTTTTCGCACTTGCCGTCAACTGCTATGACCAGCTTTATCTTGTCCTGGAATCCGGAACCCACAGCGATAAAAGCGAAACCGACGGTTCGGCCGCTGCCATCGAGGGCCCGGTAAATATCCGTTTTCACAACTTTGGCTTTAGTGTCCGGTATTTCGACGGCCTGGGCTGCAACATCAAAGCTGTTCGCATCAGCGATGAGGTCGGTCATCAGCCGGTTGCGCTTGTCTATTTCATTCTGCACAATTCTCTCCGACCACGCGGCATTCGCAACGGCTATCAAAAGACCGAAGAAGAACGATGAAACAATCAGCAGCCAGCTCTGCTCAAAAAAGTGTTTTATGTTAGACATGGGGCCTGCCTCCTGCCGGGATTAGCTTGCAGAACCGGTCAATCAAAGGCGTCACCGCGTTCATCAGAAGGACAGAATACATCACGCCTTCCGGATATTCCCCGACGATTCTTATGAGCATCGTTACCGTCCCGACCCCGATTCCGAATATCCACATTCCCCTTGTGGTCAGAGGGGCGGTGACAGGGTCGGTAGCTATGAAAAACGCGCCGATTAATAAGCCCCCGCTGCATAAATGAAACACCGGCGACGCATAAGCTTGCGTATTTATAAGGTAAGCAACCCCGGAGAACACAAAAGCCGAGAGTGTTACCGCCAGCGGGATATGAAAGCTTATTGTGCGCCTTGCCAGCAGATATATGCCGCCAATCAGAAGGGCCAAAGCGCTGGTTTCGCCGAGGCACCCCCCAACTTCGCCTGTGAACGCCGCCCTGAGCTGCTCATTGAGGGCGTCCGCCCCCGTTCTGGCTTTTTGCGCCTGTTTGCTCAATGCCAGCGGCGTCGCCTGTGTACGCGTGTCGAGCATGTTGTCGGCGGAGATTCTTGGCATTTTGGCGTCTATGGTTGCCGGCACGGTCCAGGTGGTCATCAGCATCCCGAAGGAGGCTGTCAGGAAGGCCCTGCCTGCCATGGCAGGGTTGAAGATGTTTGCGCCGAGTCCCCCGAAAACCATTTTGCCGATGGCGATGGCGAAGCCGGAGCCGATTACCGCCGCCCATACAGGCAGGACCGGCGGAACCGACAGCGCCAGGATTATACCGGTAACGACGGCGCTGAAGTCGCCGAGCGATTCGAGGGGGTTTGACTTTCTACGGATTACATTGCAGAGCCATTCGGTGATTACCGCTGAAACAACGCACGTCGGGATAAGTATGAATGCGTGGATACGGAAATAATACCCCGCTGTTATCATCGCCGGGACCAAGCCTATGACAACGTCTATCATTACACTGCGCGTCGAAAGCGGCTTGCTGATATGCGGTGCAGGCGAAACTGTTATCTGACTGAGCATTTAACTTTTCCCGTATAATTTACTACTGACTCCAACCACCGCTATTGCGGCATCTTTTTCTTTTGTCTGGCGAGAAAGATTTTGCCCGTTTTTATATATCCTGTAAGTTCGACGTTGGCCGGGCACACATAGCTGCAGCAGCCGCATTCGGTACAGGCGTTAATGTAATAACCTTCCGCCACATCCAGAAGATTGTTCTTCACGGCATGGGCTATCTTCGTCGGGTTCAGATGCTCAGGGCAAACCTCCAGGCATCTGCCGCAGCGAATACAGGCCGTCTGCCGTCCCGCGAATTTGGCGCTGCCGATTTGTTTTCTTGTTAATACCGTTATTGCATTCGTGGTTTTTGTGATGGGCGTTGTCAAATCGGCGATTGCTATTCCCATCATTGGTCCGCCGAGCACCACCTTGGCCGATTTCTGGGTCACTCCCCCGCAAAAATCGATAAGGTCGGCCACTGGCAGGCCTATAGGCACGTAGAGATTGCCGGGATTGGCGATGGCTTCCCCGCTGACGGTCACCGCGCGGTGTGTCAGCGGCGCATTGCAGACCACAGCTTCGGCAATAGCGGCCGTCGTGGCCGCGTTGAGCACCACTACGCCAATCATGGGCGGAATCCCGCCCGTGGGGACATACTTTCCAAGAATCGCTCTTATAAGCTGTCTTTCCCCTCCCTGCGGATACTTTGTCCTGACCGGGACTACCTTAATGTCTTCGGCGTTTCTGTGAGTCTTAACAGCGGCGTTCAAAACCTTTATAGCCCTGGGCTTGTTATCCTCGATGCCGATGAAGACCTTCGAACAGCCGGATGCTTTCCTGGCAAGCTTTATCCCCGCGATAATCTGGTGCGTCCATTCGAGCATGATGCGATAGTCACAGGTTATATACGGCTCGCACTCGCAGCCGTTGATGACCAGCGTTTGTTTTGGCAGTCGCGGATTGGGCTCTATCTTTACCCTCGTCGGAAACCCCGCTCCGCCCATGCCGACAATACCCGCTTCGCGCACAGCAGCGCATATCTTCTCCACCGAATACGCGTCCTCATCGAAATCGCCGCCAAACCTGGCGCTGGCGGGCTGCTTGAGCGGATTATTTTCGGCATCTGCCTCAATAATTACGGCCAGGCTCCGACCGAGAACTGCATGGGATTGCAAGGCAATTTCTTTTACCTTGCCGTTAATGGGTGAATGAACCGGCGCAGATACAAAGGCATCGCTGTCCCCAATCTTCTGACCGGCCTGAACCGCGTCCCCTTTCCTGACCAGCGGCTCGCAAACCGCCCCCGTGTGCTGGCTGAGCATCACGGCGACCTGCCTGGGGACAGGACCCGGCTGTATCGCACTTTTTTCAGTAAGGCCTTTGCTTTCCGGCGGGTGAGTGCCGCCTTTAAAAGTAAACCTGCCTTTGGTCTGGACTTTCATACCACCGTTGAAAAAACCCTAACAACATTTATGCCTGCGGCGCTGTTTGTCTATCGCTTTTGTAATTAAAACCCAGATAAAAGTCACTGACAGAGCCGTCAGGACGCCGAGAGCTGTCTGCAGTTGCTTCGCGTGTATTACTCCGGCCAGAGCTTTTTGGCAAACAGCAAGTGAGCAGATAAAAACGATTATGGGAAGCAGCAGGGCAAGGACCGCATCGAGAGCAATCGGTGGCCGTTCCGCTTTTCCCAGCCTTTGGTAAACTTCCTGGCAGCGGCTCTTTTGGCCGCAGCTCTGACAAAAATCTTCTCTGTCCATATACTTTCCTACACGATAAAATAAACTACCCTTATAACCAACATCAGCCACCTTTTCAAGCACAAATTCTAATTCCGCAATCCCGCATTTCCCATCTCAAGTGGTCCAAAGAATCAGCAAGTTGACCGTGCAGAGTTCATCTACGGGTAATTATAGCCCCACACGCCGTTTGACTCCGACAGGGCGCACCCTCCTCGTGGCTGCCGAGCTTCTATTTAGCTGATATTCCGGATTCGAGCGGGCTAAGAAGACGCTGCGAAAACACTTCGACATATTGGCTCGCCGAGGGAGACTTTTTGCTTCGGGCTTCTAACCAAGCCCTCAGGGCCGAAAAAGCCCGACAATTAGGCCGGTGAAAAAAGTCCGATAACTTTTTGGGCAATTATTTATGCTCGAAGCACTTGTTTTTCTCACCGCAATCTGGTAAAATAAGCACCTGAAGTCGGAGGAGTTACAGCGAAACTCACAGTAGAACTCCCGACATAGCTTATCCTGACAAAACGTGCGATGGAGGAAAGGATGAATAGTTGCGGACGAACTCGAAATCGTGTGTCTTTGCTGAAAAAGCGGACAATAATATGCCTTGCGGCGTTGGTATTGTGCGTTGTAGTGCATCCCCAAACAACCGGTGCAGATACCGTGGCGCTGACGGCGCAGGACACCGACTCGATAAACACACTTGGGCAGAACTGGAACGACAACAGGCTCAGAGCATATTACGACCTTACCCTTTACCACGTTGACGGCTTTATGAAGTTTGACCTGTCCTCGATTCCGGATTCAGCGGTAATCACGTCGATGACGCTTACGACATATTACGAACCAGATAAGTACAGCGACCCCAATGTAAGGATTTACCGCGTCGGGGACGACTCCTGGTCGCGTGCATCGACAGGAGACCCGCATCCGGGACTGAACGAGGTGCTTACGCCGGAGCACACGACTTTCCCGGATACGGACCTGGCCCCGCACACCTGGCCGCTTGACGTCAATGCGGCCGACTGGACAATGGACCTGCTGGATAACGTGTTGTCGCTCGGGATGCGCAATGAGAAGAGCGACTACTCATACATCTACTGGTACGGCAGCGATTCGTCGCCGGCCCCGCCCGTGCTGAGGGTAACTTTCGGCTGCCTGTATGCAATCGTCGGTGACCTGAATGACGACTGTAAGGTTAACTTTTTCGACTTTGCCATGATGGCGGGCAACTGGTTAGTCGATTGCAGTATAAATCCATCAGACCCGGCCTGCGTGCCCAAATAGCTGATAGCTGTTTCATTGCCAAATGCCGCGGTCGTTCCCTGTCCAAGCGGACTACGTTGGCCCCGCTGAGACACGAGTTATAAGCCAATCACCAATTCGCACGGCCCCCACCACCTGGGGGAAACCTTCGTCGGGGCTTGTCTGCATTTGCTGTAATGGGAGCAATAAATTCGTTTAATAAACTTCTTGTCTTGCACAGGATGAAATCCTTTCGTGACATTTTTGCACGTCCTTGTTCTGCCTGGGTCAAAGATTCGGAAAAACTGCATTTTACAGGCACGAGGGGGTATTCTAATTACTCCAGTCCAAAACGGGTAATCGCGTGGGTGAAAAATGCTTGACCGAAAGGCGACTGATTTGGTATAAGAAAGGCGTATCTTCCGTTGGTTCTGGTTGGGACGGATGTTGTTTTCGAGCAAAAGGTTGGGAGTGAGGCCTATACCAGTGATGATAGCCGGACGAGGGATTCAATGTTTCCAAATTCTCAGTCCTGCCGTGATTTTCCATTAAAGAAGGGACGATAGAAGTTTGGCTCTACAAAGCCGTTTGTGTGTTCAGTAAAAGAAAAGATTGGAAGGGGCGCTATGTGTAGAAAACTGGTGTGCTTAATGGTCGTTGTTCTGGGGGCGGGGGTGGTTAGTAATGCTTTGGCGGACAGTAATACCATAGGTTTGTGGCTTTTCGATGAGACCGACTATCCTCATACGACGCTGACCGATGCCAGCGAGTACGAGTATGACCTTTGCCTGATGGACAGCGGCCACCTGGCGGGCGGCAAGTTCGGCAATGCGCTGCAGATTTCGGGTTCGAGCTTTACAAGCGCGTACGCGGGCTTCAAGGGCTCGGTTCCGCTCGATGAAATGAGAGCTTCGGACGGGACGGCGAGCGGGCTTTGGGGACCGACCGTTGCGCCGGAAAAGATACTCAATGCGCTGGCCGGCACGAACTGGACGTGCGAGTTCTGGCTGAAGCTTCCGGCGGCGCCGGGTAGTGCGGTTTTCGTTCTTGATGTCGGCGACGCATACGCGCCCGGGGCGAATGTCGTTTTGGCAGGCGGCGGGGGCAGTTTCGGTGTGGAAGACTCGTATGCCGGTTTTCGCGCGGACTGTCCTACAAATGCGGCACAGCTAACCAACGGGCAGTGGCATCACGTCGCGTTTACTTACAACGCCGGTTCGGGCCAGTTCAGGCATTATCTCGACGGCCAGCTTCAGGCGACGCCGACGATAACGACCATAGCGGTTCAGCCGACGCCGGCGATTATCTGGCCGACAAGCCTTGACCATGACAGCTTCGGGTTTACCGCTTCGAGCCCGCTTGAATGGCGGAGGCAGCACCGGTTCAATATTACGGTAGGGCACGCTCGTCTGGGGCTGATGGCGATGAGCGGGATGGTGGATGAGCTGCGGCTGTCTGATGTGGTTCGTTATTCGGGGAATTTTGCGCTGCCCGGAAGTTTTTCACGGAACTATGGTTCTTCGCCGGCGGTACCGACGGGTCCGCCGCTGTTGTTTCCGGGCGGTGTGCCATCGGCGCCGGTGCAGCTTGGGGCCCGCAAGTATGTATTTATTGACGATGTCTTGCTGGAGAGCAAGGTAAACGTGCAGATAACGATGAATCCGGCCGGCAATCGGCAGCAGCTCAGCATTGCGGTGGAGAACAGCTCGTGGCGGCCGGCGATTTTCGAGAAGGACGGCAAAGTATATATCTTTATTCCGGACGGCTATTCATCTCCCGAGGGAATCGTGCGCCTGCGATGGTCCACGGACGGCATAAACTTTGTGACGCCGAACTGGGGAGTTATAGACTACAAGGGGTCAACCAACAACGACTTTATCTTTTACCGAACACCAATGTATGGGATGGCGTTTGACGACCTTAATCCCAACGTCGCAGCGGAAGAACAGTTCAAGATTACCGCCTGGGTGGCCAACCGCGGGATTTACTTGTATACGTCTTCCGACGGCGTACACTGGCGGAGGAATGAGACATGCATGCTGCCGCTGGTCAGCGGGGGCGAGGCCGAGACTTACTGGGACGACCAGCGCGGTCGTTACTGCGACTTTTTGAAGCGCGACAGCAGCTACAACAACTCCGGGTGCGGGGGAAGCGGACGTCGTGCGGTCTTATTTGAGAGCACGGAGGTTTCAAAGACGTGGCCGTTTGTGAGGAGGCCGAACCCGTATTTTGAGGGGTGGCCTTTTCCGGCGGTGACATGCGAGGGGCCGATTGCAATGCCGACCACTGCTGCGGGGCAGGTTTACCGCACGCGGGCGATGAAATATCCGTATGCGCCGGACACTTATCTGGCGTTTGTCTGGCGGTTTCCCTCGGATGACTCAAGGAAGGTGGATTTGGGCGTCAGCCGGGACGGCGTTAACTGGAAGTTTTTTGCGACGAGCGAGTCGGGGCCGTGGTATATAGGACCGTACGGCAGCTACGTTGAGGCGATGTCGCTTTACGGTATGATCCGCCGGGGGGATGAGTTCTGGCAATATGCGGAATACGGGACCGGGCCACATGGCGACGGCGCGCGTATCTACAGTCGTCTGACGCAGCGGCTGGACGGGTTTGTTTCGCTGAATGCCGGAGCGACGACCGGAACCGGCACAACGCGGCAGATGGTTTTTGACGGGGACGAGCTTGTTTTGAACGTGGCGGCAACGGGTCGGGTGCGTGTCGGCATTCTGGACGCGGCGGGCGTGCCGCGGCCCGGTTTTGACGTTGCCGACTGCGACCCAATCGTGGGTGACTCGGTCAGACAGTTAGTCAGCTGGAACGGCGATTCGGACGTGAGCGGCCTTGCGGGGACAGTGGTTCGTTTGAAGTTTGAGATGCAAAACGCCAGGCTGTACGCGTTGCAGTTCATGTCATCGTTGAAGGCCTACAGCCCGGTTCCGGCTGACGGCGCCGAAGACGTTTCGCTGGATACGGAGCTGTGCTGGGCGGCGGGTGAGAAAGCCGGGTGGCACGATGTGTACTTTGGCACTGATTTTAACGATGTCAACGACGCTACGACGGCGGACCAATCGGGCGTATACAGGGGCCGGCAGCCGCTGGCCGATATTAACTGTGCCCCGCCGGTGCCTTTGGATTACGACCGGACTTACTATTGGAGGGTTGATGAGGTCAATGAGCCAAATATGTGGAAAGGGAAGGTCTGGAGCTTTACGACCGGCAAGGCCAGGGCCAGCAATCCCAGCCCCGCCGATGGCGCCGAAGGTCTGCCGCGACAGGGTGTGCAGCTTGGCTGGTCAGCCGGCTTCGGGGCGGTTTCGCATGATGTGTACCTCGGGACGAATCCAATTACTGTTAAGAACGCCACGACGTCATCCGTGGAGTACAAGGGCAGCCATGAGCGTGACGCGAACAGCTATGCCGCCGGCCCTTTTGAATTGGGCCGGACGTATTATTGGCGTATTGACGAGGTAAATTTGCCGGATAAGTGGAAAGGTAACGTCTGGAAGTTTACGGCTCAAGACCTCCTGGTCGTTGACGACATGGAGGACTACGACGTGTACACCCTGTGTGACACGTGGGTAGATGGGGTGGAGAACGGGACCGGGTCGTGGATTATGCTTGTCAGTGCGCCGGCATGCCTGGTGCACGGCGGGGTGAAGTCAATATGGTTCGACTACAACAACAACTTCGAAGGGTACGCCAAGTATTCCGAGATTTACCGCAAATTCGCCGACCCGTGTGACTGGACGGCTCCAGGTACGGAGATATTGACGCTGTACTTCTATGGCGACCCGGGCAATGACGCCTCGCAGCAATTGTACGCGGGTCTTGAAGACGGCAGGGGGGCCGCCAGTTACGCAGGGGTAAAGTACGGTGACATGAACGATGTTACGGAGGCCGAGTGGCAACAGTGGGATATTGCCCTGCGGGACTTCGGCGACGCGGGCGTAAACCTGGGGGATGTCAACAGGCTTTACATCGGCTTCGGGGACAGGGACAATCCTCAGCCCGGCGGCAGAGGAAGCGTGTACGTAGATGATATTCAATTGTATCCCCGCAGATGCACTCTGCCAGGACCTCAGGCTGATTTGACCAGCGATTGCGTTGTCGAATTCAAGGACTATGCTGTCCTCGCGAATCAGTGGCGCCACTCGCCCGGCAGCCCGTCGGCAGACATTGCCCCTGAGCCTCCTGACGGCATTGTTGACATACGGGATTTGGCTGTCCTGACGGATAGCTGGCTTGTGGAGGCCTGGTGGCCGTAACAGACGTCGGGATGGCCCAAGTATTGGAGAGTGCTTAGAGCCTATCCGAATAATCCGGAGCAACGAAACGTAATTATGGCACAGACCACATGAAGCAAACCCAGAAAATTTTCAGGTTTCTTTTCCCAGCGTGTCAGAATACGGCGGAATCGGTTCATTCAGTTGATTCACAAACCGACCCAGGACCTGCTCATCCAGTTTTTCCGCCCATAGACCGAGGCCCAGCTTCTCAATGTAGTGGGAATTGATTATCTGCTCGTACTGTCCCGCCACCGGCAGCACCAGCATCTTCTTCTTCAAATACAAACACTCGCTTATCAATGATAAGCTCGCAAGCGATTACACTTGGGGGCCCGGCTACGTCGGCCAGAATACCCTCGGTTGTTTGGCGAAAATAGCTTGCGAGAAGTCAAAAAGCACCGTAAAATCATGTCGGCACGGAAGAACTGAACACCTTAGGCAATCAGTAAAGTCCAGCGGTGTGATGGAATAGCTATGGTATACAAGCCGGGATATCTGAGGGAGCGGTCCAAGTGGTTGATTAACGCGCGAAAGGTGGCGATGACTGCCGGGACTGGTGTCTTAGCTCTGACATTATTCGGCTCGAAGGTCATGGAAATATTGACAGGTTCAAGATACATCATGGACTTTGGTCATATAGCACTTTTGGGGATGACCGGTGTGCTCATCTTTTCTTGGATATGGTCCAGCCAAAAAGAACTTGACTTGTTGTTTGAGTGGCTCGACCCAGAACGGTACGAGCCTCCATCCACCATCATCGAGACCATCCTAATACTGACTTTGGGAGTACTACTTGCTGGCCTTTTGGTCACAGCCAAAGACCCTCGTTCGTATGCTGTACTATTCACAGCTTACAGCTTTGCCAACATATTGGCAAATAAGAAGGTGCAATCAGAAGTTGGTGAGGCAATATCCAAGAGCAAGGACCGGGCTCAAAAGGACCTAAAGCATGAGCACCTCATCCGACAGGCTCGCCTCTACCTGAAAGGCCTCCAGATTCTTGAACGCTACTATGTGCTCAGACCTCACGGTTTGCTAGCCCTCATCACTCTCGTCTTTTCGTCAATTGGCCTTCTGGTCTCCATCGTCTGGTGGCTGGTCGGCTCCGATGTAGTCGGCTTCGCCTCATACGCCACCTTTGTGCTCATATTAGCTGCAATTGAGGTCACAATATGGCATTGGCGCCTTGTTCGTGATCTCGCAATAAGACCCATCAAGGCAGAACTTAACGAATTGACACAGGTCAGCAATGACCTCGGGACCACCGATGGGAGCTGATTTCATTCTTTCCGCTGCTCTCCAAGTTACGTCAATGTCGTCTCTGTTGTTTTGGTCGAAGCCAGAGCAACCTCCACACGCCCGTCTTCATAGGCGAACTACAGCCCGAATATCTCTCTCACCCGCTCGCCGAAATACTGTTTCAGATATACGAGCGATTTTTGCGGCCCGACAAACATCACGTCATGCCCCGCATCGATAAGTCTCTGCCCTATCAAATGCGACCGGCTGCTGTGCCCGAACCCTTCCCCCGCAACACCATAAATTATCTTCGCGGCTCCGCCACCGGCACCCCGCCGATGAACGACGCCATATAGTCGTCCTCCGAATATCCTCTCCCGTTCGCCTTGGCGATGTTTGCCGTCCCCGTCTTGCCGAATACCTGCCATTTCTCCAGTTTCGCTTTCTTGCCCGTCCCTTCGTTAACTACCCCCACCAGTGCCTCAAAAGCGGTGAGTCCACCCGGTTTGCCGAGCACGAGGTCGGCCGCGGACATGTACTCATCCATTTCGGTGGTATATCCGATGGGTATGATTCGCACGGGGCAGTCGGGCGGGAGGCCGCCGACGAGATTGTCGATGCGACTCTTCAGTTCTTCGTTTCGGCCGCAGACAGCAATTATCTGAGCGATGCTGCTCATTTTCACCAGCGACTGCATCAGTTTTTCGATTGGTCCGACGCCGAAGCCGCCGGCCGAGACCAGTATGGTGGTGCGGGAAGGTTCGAGGCCGTGCTTGAGCCGCATCCCGAGCTTGTCTTTGTGGTCGGCGAAAACCGGGTCAATGGGAATTCCTGAGACAGTGATTTTCTCAGAGGGAACACCAAGCTCTTCAAGGTGGCACCGCGTTTCCTCCAAAGCCACGAAGTAATGCTCGTATTCGCGGCACAGCCACATGGCATGAACGTCGAAGTCGGTAATGGTGATGACCTGGCGTGTGCTGAGGCGGCTTTTGGCCTTTAGCCACGAGATTATTTCCGCAGGCAGAAAATGCGTACAGACCGTAATTTCGGGTTGATACTGCTCGAGCATTTTTACGAAAGGTCTGGTATTAAGTTTCTCAAAAGCCAAACGGAGGCGTTCATTTTGCCAGGGTTTGTCAAAATGGTCATAGAGCCAGCCTAAGACGTCCGGCGCCTTGTTGACCAGCTCGATATAGGCCTTGGAGTAAAGGTCCTGAAAAACCTTGTTTGTGTACTGGAGGGTATCGACATTACGCACCTGGCGGGCGGCATTCAGTTGAACGAAAGACTTTTCGATTGCCTGGGCAGCCCTGATATGACCTGCCCCCACCGACGCCGACAGGACCAAAACCTTCTGAAACATAACGCCTCGGTCGCAGAATTTCACATTACAGTGCGCACCGCCACGGCTCGCATCGTGAATACTAACCGATTGTGCGCGGATTTGCAAATTCACAGGCGCGCCTTTCTATGACTTTTGCAGCGACATGCGCAGGTGTGAAAATCCGCCTCGGACGCGAATGACTTGCAGGGTCGGTATTAGCCGGGGTCTGTGGACTCGACTTTGTGGATTTTGGGTCCGACGATTTTGCCGGCGTACCTGAAGGATTTGACGAGCATGAAAAAGAAAACGGCCGCGGCCAGCAATAAGACAACGGTTGTGAGCCAATGCCGAGGGCGAAATCTTTTCAGTGAGGGGGCAAAAGCAATAAGGGCGAAAGCGGCAGCAAGGACTATGACCGCGTCCCAGCTTGCGCGCTGCCAATAGCTGCCTCCGAGGCGGATCCACATTCCGAACTCGTCGAAGGTCAGGGCCATAGCGATTCCATAAATCAGAGCGGCGAACCGGAGGCCTCGGCCGGTGGGGCGTCCGAGCAGCAGGTAGCCGCCGACAGCAGAAAGCAGGAAAATCCCATAGTTGAGGTGGTGAATGTGCGTGCCGCCGAGGTGGAGGTAAAGGTCGGGGATACTCCTTGACATAATGAGAAATACAACAACTCTGGCGGATATGAAGGTCAATAGAAAGGTGACGAGTACCATTCGAGCCAGATGTGTAAAAAGCGGCGTCTCGACGGAAAGGGTTTTCTTTTCCTGGTTCATGGTTAACCATCCTGAAAAGACCAGGCCGAACCCGCCGATTAAAAGGCGGCACGGCGATAGTTTCTCCGCTAATCTTGATTTTGTCAAGCAGCTTGGCCGGCGGATACAGAGTTTTGGTGCTTGCGGCGGCCATTTGCTCAACCTGAACGGCAAAGGCGGGAGGAGTTATTTTGATTTTCGGGCGAGTCTGGTATAAATAGCCGTGCTGGTGCTTATTGAAAGGTCGAGAAGATTATGTTCCGGCTGAAAAGTTGGCGGCGAAGGCGATTGGGGAATCGAGAGTTTCCACAGGAATGGCTGGAGATTCTCGAGAAGAACGTTGGATATTACAGGCGTTTGCCGGAGCCGGACAAGAAGGAGCTGCAGAAACATATACTGATATTCATTGGGGAGAAACGATTCGAGGGGTGCGGGGGACTGGAGATAACCGATGAGATAAAGGTTACGATTGCGGCGCAGGCGTGCATTCTTCTGCTGCACCGGCAAACGGATTATTACCCCGGGTTGTATTCTGTGCTGGTATATCCGCAGGCTTACGTTGCGAGGGAAGCAAGGTATCTTGGGGGCGGGGTAGTGGTGGAGGGGCTGCACGTTCGCTTAGGGGAATCGTGGCGTCGAGGGTCGGTGGTGCTGTCATGGGACGACGTGCAGAGAGGTACTGCGGACATCCATGACGGGCACAATATCGTGTTTCATGAGTTCGCACACCAACTGGACCTGTCGGGCGGCAAAGGTGACAGCAGCGAGGTGGTTCGCAGCCGGTCGAAGTACATCGCGTGGGCGCGCGTGCTTCAGAGGGACTACGAGCGGCTTCGTCGGGATGTGGGCGGGAGTCGGCAGACCCTGCTGGACAGGTACGGGGCGACGAATCCTGCAGAGTTCTTCGCGGTGGCGACAGAGTCGTTTTTCGAGCGGCCGAAAGAGCTACGGAAGCTGCACCCTGAATTGTATAACGAATTGAGGCAGTTCTACCAGCAAGACCCTGCCGATTTGTAGGTTTTTTGAGGCCGTTGTGGCAAGCGCGGTTTGCAAATGACTTGAAACGGCGTTGTGTGCTGCTATAATGCCGGTTTTGCTAAAGCGTCGGCAGACGGCAGGCCGAAAGGATAAATTAAGAGGAACAGCAACAGAAAGTTGTTGCCTTTGCAGAAGGAGAGATATTTTGGAGAATCATCGTTGGAGCAAGATTAAAAGGTCTCGGAAAAGCGGTTTTCGGGCTCGCATGCGGACCAGCAAAGGGCGAAAGACGCTGAGTAACAAACGGCGTGTCGGACGCTCGGTCAATGTTAGATGAGGATTGCCGCCGACCGGTTGCGAGGCGGCATGACTGGCCGGTGGTCCGCCAGGGCGCGCACTGTAGACAGTAAAAAGGGCAATTGTGGTTTAGATGGACTTGTTTGGCTGGTTAATACACGGATGGGGCGGGAATATTCAAGCCGCGGCCCGAAAGGGCAAGACGGACAAGGTCAGATTCATATTGGCCAGGAAGCCTGAACTGGTCAACACGAGGAATAATGTTGGCGAGACCGCCCTGTGTTTAGCGGCGGGCGAGGGACATACCAAGATAGTCGAACTTCTGCTGGCCGGCGGAGCGGAGGTGAACGCCAAAGATTCTTACGGCGAAACCGCTCTTCACAAGGCGGCCAACGGTGACCACGAGCAAGTAGTCAAACTCCTGCTGGCCCGCGGGTCGCAAGTCAACGCCAAAAGTAATAAAGGGCATACCGCCCTGCACAGGGCGGCAGGCGGCCGCAAGGCGGTGGTGGAGGCGCTGCTTGCGGCCGGTGTGGAGGTTAACGCCAGAAGCAAGAAAGGCCATACCGCTCTGGACAGGGCGGCGGCGAGGGGGCGCAAGGAAGTGGTGGAGGCGCTGCTTGCCCATGGAATGGAGGTGAACACCAAGGCGGGTGACGGGGGCAGGCCGCTGCACGCGGCGGCCAACGCCGGTCACAAGGAAATTGTGGAGCTTTTGATTGCACGCGGCGCGGAGATAAACGCTCAGAATAATGACGGCGAGGCCGCCTTGCACAAAGCAGCCAACAACGGTCACGTGGGAACAGTCAGAGCTCTCATTGCCGGAGGAGCGGATGTAAACACCAGAAGCTATAAGGGGCATACGGCTCTCCACCGTGCGGCCAGAGGACACAAAGAAGTGGCGGAGCTTCTGCTGGCAAGCGGGGCAGAGGTGAACGCCGAAAGCAGAAAAGGACATACCGCCCTGTGGAGTGCGGCCGTCAGGGGCCGAAAGGATGTAGTGGAGGTTCTGCTTGCCCATGGGGCGGCGGTAAACGCCAAGGACAAATGGAGCAAAACGCCTATGAAGGCAGCGATGGACGCGGGGCACAAAGAAATAGTGGAGCTGCTTCGGCAGCACGGCGGGGCTGCATGATTTCCAGATGCAAGCGCACAACGGGACAAGATGAGGCGGGGCGGGTGACTCAGCCGAAGGATAGTCCGATTTTTTTTGCGACGGAACGGATGTGGTCAGCGGCAAGGCGGTATTCTCCGGCGTCCTTCAAGTGCTCCACCATGAGCGGAGTGTCGGGGAACCTGCTCAACTGGCTTAAGAACTCGGCATAATCCAGACCTCCCAGACCCGGACGAACCTCGTCAAGATGGGTGGTGAATTTGGGCTGGAGCAGGATGTCCTTGGCGTGGCAGCTCTTGATGCGGGGGCCAAGCTTTTGAAAGAATTCGCGAATCAGCTCGCGATTCCCATAATAGCGCTGGGGACTGGTGACAAGATTGACTGGGTCGAAATGGACGGCAAAGCGGCTGCGGTCGATGGCTTTAATCAGGCGGAGGTACGAATCGGCGGAGTCGGGATAGGCCCAGGGCATAGTTTCGAGGGTCAAATACGTTCGTGCAGGTTTGACGTCGTCGATGATTGCGCGCGTAGTCTGCACAATCATATCGAAGGTTTCGCCGGTGAGGTTGTCGGGATGTGGGCCGTCCCAGCGTTCGGGATGGCGTGAGCCGCTGATATTGACGCAGCATCTTGCGCCAATACGGTCGGCGAGCGCGAGCCGCTGACGGCATTTTGCGAGGGCCTTGCGGCGGGTTTCCTCGTCGGGGCTGATGGGATTGGACCATGCGCCGACCTCGGCAATGACAATGTCGGCCTTTTGAGCGGCTTTGGCGTAGGCGTTGACAACATCGTCTTTTTCCTCGGGGCGGACGGGGCAGTAAGCGGCACGGTAACCAAGCCCTCTGATCATTTGTACCCAGGCATCGGGGCCGTCAAATTTTCCATGCGTGGGGCCTCCCAGCCGCAGTAATAAAGGAATTGTCTGTGCGCAGGCAATTCCCACCGCCGACCGGGCGGCCAGCAGAGCTGCGCCTGCCATAGACTTTTTCATAAGGTCACGCCGGGACAAGCTTTTGTGGTTCGTCATTCCGGGCGCCTCCTGTAGAGTAAGGACGATTCGGGAAAGGCAATATCAGGTCCCAAGAGCGGAAAAGAACGAGACCCTGTGAGGTCCGCGATTCTGGAGACAACATTTCTTATACTCGGCAACCATTTACCACAACACCACGAGAAACTAATTCTATAACAGAAGCGCTTGGAGCGGCGCTGCCGCTCCACTTAAACCTCGGTACATGGCGCCGACAGCGGTTGGCAACAGGCCGCGTTCAGGAAGATACTTTGTTTTGAACCCCGAACGACCGGGCCGCTCCGCTTATCTGCCGAGGGACTTGAGATACTGCCTGGATTTTCGAAGCCCCATTCTGGATGCTTTCTTCTTCACTGCGTCGGTTTTTCGCCCGAGCTTTGCAGCTATTTGAGAGGTTGGGTTCCTCGGGAAAAGCTTCTTCAGGAGCCTAACATCGCCGGCCGTCCAGAGACCCGCCGGGGCTTTTCTCTTTTTCGCAGCTTTTTTCTTCTTTGCCATTTTTGTGCTTCCTTTCAACAAATGGTATCCGCCAATCTTGTCACTGCCATCTGGGCAGCGCCATTACTCACATGGTATAATCTATGGGTGAAGTTTTACGGTGTCAAGTTCTTTTAGTAACGTAAAACAAAAAAATGTAATTAATTTGTCCCTGTCGCCTGCGCGGCAACACAGGCAAGGCGATTCGTTATTGTTGTGCTTTACAGGGACGAGTTTCGGGATATACTTGATTGTCGCTATGACAGAGACTGGAAAGAATTCGGTGGGTCTCGTGGAGACACGAACGATAAGGGTGATGGAGCCGGAGCAGCCCCTGGAGCTGGAGTGCGGCAGGAAGCTGGCCCCCATCGATGTCGCCTATGAGACTTACGGGGAGCTTAAAGGGGACGGTGAGAACGCCGTATTGATCTGTCACGCGCTCAGCGGCAATGCCCACGTTGCCGGCTACAATAGTCCCGCCGACAGGAAACCCGGTTGGTGGGACGCAATGGTCGGGCCCGGCAAGGGGATCGATACAAACAGGTATTTTGTCATCTGCTCCAATTTCCTCGGCGGCTGCAGCGGGACGACTGGACCGTCATCGATTAATCCGGAGACAGGCAAGCCGTACGGCCTGGCCTTTCCGATAATAACCATAGGCGATATGGTCAAAGTCCAAAAGCTATTGCTGGATAAGCTCGGCATAAGGAAGCTGCTGGCGGTGGTTGGGGGGTCGATAGGCGGCATGCAGGTCCTGGAGTGGGCCGTGGAATACCCTGACTTTGTCAGAGCTGCGATACCGATTGCGACGACCGCGCATCTTGGGGCGCAGTCCATAGCGTTCGACGCGGTGGGCAGGAATGCGATACTCGCGGATCCTAATTTTGGGGACGGCCAATATCATGAGGGCGAAAAGGGGCCGGACCTGGGGCTGGCCATTGCGCGGATGATAGGGCATATAACGTACCTGTCGGATGAGAGTATGCGTCGCAAATTCGGCCGGCAGCTTCGCAGGGCCGACCGATACAGCTACGATTTCAATTCCGAATTCGCCGTTGAGACATATCTTGACTATCAGGGCCAGAGCTTTGTGGAAAGATTCGACGCCAACAGTTATCTGTACATAACCAAGGCGGCGGACTATTTCGACCTGCAGAAAAACTATGGGACACTGACCGAGGCCTTTGCGCGGGTGAAATCGAGATTTCTCGTGGTCAGTTTCACGAGCGACTGGCTTTTTACGCCCGCGCAGTCAGAGGCAATGGTCAATGCTCTTGTTGCCGGCGGCAAGGACGTCAGCTTCTGCAATATCGATTCACCGTACGGTCACGATTCGTTCCTGCTGGAGCCGGAGACGCTGGGCCTGTTTATTTGCGGCTTTTTGGACGCGACATATCAGCCGGGAGTAAAGAAAGGGCGGATGAGCACGGCCGTACCGCAGCAGATACGCAGTTTCGAGCAGGCCCGGCGGACCCGTGTCGACTACGAGCTTATCGAATCGCTGATAGAGCCGGGCAGCAGGGTCCTGGATATCGGCTGCGGGGACGGGGAATTACTTGCAAACCTTGCGGCGGACAAAAACATAAAGGGCGAAGGTATCGAGCTTCAGCAAGACCTCGTGCTGGCCTGTGTGAGCCGGGGGCTGCCCATTATACAGTACGATGTCGAGCGCGGCCTGGCGAACTATGCAGACAAGAGCTTCGATTACGTGATATTGTCACAAACCCTCCAGACGGTGAAGAATCCGGAGAAGGTCTTCAGGGAATTGCTGCGCGTGGGCCGAAAGGTGCTTGTGAGCTTTCCGAACTTCGCTTACTGGCGGTGCAGAATGCAGATGTTCTTTGGCGGCAGGGCCCCGCTAACGGGGCATCTGCCTTTCGACTGGTACGACTCGCCGAACATACACTTTTTATCACTGAAAGACTTCGAGCGGTTCTGTAAGAAACTGGGCGTTGAAATAGAGAGGAGGATTCCGCTGGCAAAGACGCGGCTGCGCCCGGTGAGATTCGCGCCCAATCTGTTCGCGGAGCAGGCGATATACGTTACCAGCAAAGATTAGAGCATGACTTCGGAATAGGACTCCGGGTCATAAGACAATACTATATCCTGGATGAATCCGACAGGAATCTTTGTGCTCCCGGAGCGGTTGAAGGAAAGGTTGTTGTTGCCTGACAGGGTCATCTCGTCATTGGAATAGTTGATTATGGTGCCGTTTATTATCCCGCCGGCATCTCCGAAGAACGCAATTCCATTGCCGGCTATGGCGCCGTTCAGTGTGCCGAAACTGCCTCCGAAGGACAAGTGAAAGCCGGGCGCCAGCAGAAAGGTACCTGTCTCGCTTTGAAGGCCGGCGAACTGTTCTTCGCCTGGCAGTTCAGTAACAGGCTCGCTTGTCACATTACCGATGAAGTTAACCTGGTTCACGCCGGAATTATCGGCTACATCTCCGTCTCCGATTATGATTCCGATTATGGTTACGCCGCCTGCAAAAGTCACTATGTTGGGTGTTTCGATAAAGACGATGCCTCTTAATGTCACCTGGCCCGTGAAGGTCGGGTTGGTGCCTGCCACTATTCTTATGTTGTCAAAAGTCGCATCGACGGTGGTATCGGTGGAGGAGTCCACCGTATTGACGGCATAATGCTCAAAATGGTGCGGGTCCGGCGCCGGGAATTCCGGCGGGGCCTCTCCGATCTTGACGTGGTCCATTGCGGCCGCTCCGGTGTCCCCGCCGATGGATGCCTTCCCTCCCTGCAGAGTAACATAGGCGTCGGGGTTCGTGATTGTGACGTTGCCGGCGATTTGTGAGTTGCCGATGATGGCGAGGGCCTCGTTTTGGCCGGGGCTTTCGATAAAGACGTCGGATTCAACAGAGACATTTATGCCTTCGAGCTCTATATTGCCGGAAAGATGCAGCGGTCCTTTTGTGGCCACGCCATAGTCGAAGACCGTATGGGGTTTTGTATCGAAATTATAACTGGCGCCTATTTTCTTGGCCACGGAGCCGTACGTTCCGATAACACTCAACTGCAGTGTGTTCGAACCGCTTGGCGTGATTTCCGCGGTAAAGCTCCGCCCCTGCTGCGAATCCAGCACAACGCTTGGGACGGTTATCTGGGAGCTGGTTGCGTATGGCGTAATATTGGAGATTGTGTCAACGGCCAACTGGAGGGATTCTCCGATTTTAATGAATCTTTCGGCCGCCGGCGTATCGCCCGGTATTTCGACGTAGTTTAACCAAAGCCGAACAATCTCCTGTCCTGACTCTGCGGTTGCCCGTGCGCTATCAGCCTTGCGCTGGTTCTCGGCAAGCTGAAGATTAGAGCCGGAAATGGAATAGATGGAAATGGCCCATGTGGAAAGCACGGCCAACACTATCATTGACATCAAAAAAGCGCTGCCTTTGCGAATCTTGCGGGAAACCATTTCTTCCCCCCCTACGATACGACTTGGTTTGGGCTAATGCCTCCATGTCCTTCACCATATTAAGTATAAAAAACAAGTTCGAGGGATACAAAAAATTCCGGCCCGCAGAGGCGGATAGGGCCGATAAGAATCGTCTTTTCTGTGCTGCCCCACGGCGTTATTAATTTTCCGGAGATATTCTGCCGCAACTATGCCTTAGGCTGGGCAGGCACTTCCAGGCCGTGTTCGGGCATAAGCGTTGAGTCCCATAATATGTCCTGGGCGCAGCCGTCGGCTACGATACGGCCCTTGTCGAGCAGGACGGCCCGGTCGGCGAGTGCGGCGGCAAAGTTCATATTGCAGGTCGCAATGATTAGCGTCTGAGGCAAATTGCTCAGGAGCTTTATCAAATTGCGGCGGTTTCTCGGGTCAAGGCTGCCGTCAGGCTCATCGAGCGTGATAATCTTCGGAGACATAGAGAGGATAGTCGCGATGGCGGCAGCTCTTTTTTGGCCGGCGGACAGATGATGAGGGGCCTTGTCGGCCATATCCGCCAGGCCCACGGTTTTAAGGGCTTCGGCAACGCGTGCCTTTACCTGCTCGGCGCCAACGCCCATATTGAGGGGGCCGAACGCCACATCATCGAACAATGTGGGCATAAATAGCTGGTCGTCAGGGTTTTCGAGGCAGGCGCCGAGCATGGTGCGAACCTGTTTGAGGTTTTTCCTGTTGATTTCAAGGCCGTCAACGAGGACTTTCCCACTGCCTTTTACAAAGCCGGCCATGGCAAGCAGCAGGGTGGATTTACCGGCACCGTTCGGTCCTATCAGGGCGGCCTTCTGGCCGTGTTCGATACTCAGTGTTATGTCACTGAGGGCGGGCGTGCCGTCGGCGTAGGTGTATGAGAAGTTTATTAGCTCGATTGCCTTTGGCATTGAAGGCCCCTACCGCAAAACCGGTCTTATAAGAAAGTGCAAAGCCAGCAGGAAACAGGCCGCAACTGCGGCAAAGAGCAAATCCGCGGGACGAATTTGCAGTTTGGAAATCGTCCGCCAGTTCCCGTCGAACCCGCGGGCCTGCATTGCGATATTTACGCGGCCGGCGCTATCGATGCTTCGAATCAGCAGCGAGCCGAGCATAGCTGCCGCAAGCCGCAGCTCCGTTTTGACGCCGAGATTTCGCAGTTTTCTTCCCGCCTTTGCCCGCAGCAGGTGATGGGCCCTGTCGATGAGCAGGAAGATGTAGCGGTACAGAAAGCCGAGCTGGATTACCAGCAGCCTCGGCAGGGCCAGTTTCTGCAGCCCGGCGAGCAGGTCGTTGAACCGTGTCGTGGACACCAGTGCGATAAGGGCCAGCATCGTAACAACGAATTTGCCGAGTATTGTGAAGCATCGCATCCAGCCGAGCGAGGTACGCCACGTGACAGGGCCGAACAGAACGGTCACAGGCGTTTTGTCGTACAGCGGACAGCTAAGGGCCAGGACCAGAACAAACGGACTGATTACGAGGATGTGTTTAACGGCGAATCCGAGCGGGATTCCTGCCCAAACGAGAACGGCAAAGGGGCCGACGGCGTAACAGGCGAGGATGGCGGGCGAGGTGCGGGGCAGAGAAATGACCACGGCGGTAAAGACCAGCACAACCAGGAATTTTATCCTGCCGTCAAGCCTGTGTATGGCCGAGTCCTGATAAGCGAATTTGTCTATGTATGCGTGGTGCATATCCGGTCCCCGGTCCGATTCTTCAGGCGTTCAGCGGCCGCCTTCTGCTCAAAATCCGGGCAGTCAGCCAGATGACGGCCATTGTTAGCGCTGAGCCGACGACTCCTGCGAAACTCGTCCAGCCGGCGGTGGTTTCCGACCGCTGGCTGGGGGCCCGCCCCAGCTTTGAGGGTCTGATCGAGTAATCCGGCATCAGCGAATACTTTGCCTGGAAATCATCAACGGCAGCCACTTTCGAATCTTCATTCGTCACGATGGGTTTGAAATCCGGCTGGTCCGGCCTTTCGGCGTAACTCCACTCCAGGCCGTCGGGAAGGCCGGAGGCAATCAAAGAAAGACCTACCGCGACAATAACGGTAAACACGGCCAGAGTCGCCAACAGGGCTTTTCTGCTCAGCCTGACTTTACCCGGCAGATGACCAGCGACGATATCGGGCCTGACCTGCTGGAGGTATCCGAGGACGGCCAGAGTAATCAGGCCTTCGATGAGGCCGACCAGCAAGTGAACGCCGAGCATCGTTACCAGGAAATGCGAAAAAGGCACAACCAGCACCCCTGAAAGGCCGGCCTGTATCGGAACGAGCAAAGCGCCCGCTTCGAGAGCGATGACGCAAGCCAGCATGGCCCCAAGGTATATGCGCCCGCTGCCGGGCCTTCCGGCCGTAACCGTTTTGTAGAGAAACCAGCCGAGGTAAGTGGGTACAAGGGCCATGTTGATGAGATTGCAGCCCAAAGCCAGCAGACCGCCATCCTGGAAGATCAGGCATTGAATAATGACTACCGAGGACATTACTATTGCCGCGGCGTGCGGTCCCAGTATGATTGCCAGCAGAACGGCTCCGACGATATGCCCGCTTGTGCCGGGCATGGCGGGAAGCTGAAAATTCACCATCTGCGCGGCGAAAACAAAAGCGCCCAGAACACCCATCAGGGCAAGCTTGTCCGAAGCGATGATTTGCCTGGCTTTTCTGCAGACCAGGCCAAGGCCGGCCCCGGCAATTGCCAGTGTGCCGGCGGCAACCGGTACGGATAGTAATTCATTGGCCATGTGCATAACAAAATCCCCCTATTGTTCTATATGGTTAACTTTCATAGTCTTTCTGTTAAACCCTCTTAAATACTTAAAAGCTTATAAGTGCCCGCAAACCAAGTACGACAGCGTCACCGACTGTCCTGTCGCCGCCCGGGTTGGCAACATACTGAATACTCGGGCTGACGGCCAGCCACGGAGTTACCTGGGCGCTGTAGTAAAGCTCCCAGACGGCCTCGTAATCTTCGGTAAAATCGACGGCGCGATTACTGAATATTCCCTGTGCGAAGCCGAGAGCGAGTACATCGTCGTCGCGGTCGGGCAACAGGCCCTGATACTGAACGCCGAGACTCCAGAAGTTTGTCACTTCATTCACCTTGCTGCCGGCCCAGCCGTATCTGCCGAACACGCCCAGGCCCTGCGTATCCTCGGCATCGCTGTTTTCCTTATACAGCATCTGGTCGAAGCTCAGATAAAAACCTTTATCATCGCGGCGGGTCTTGCCGGTGACAAATTCCTCTTTATCCTGGGGGTCATACCAAAGACCGAGACGATATGCCCCCTGCAGCGGGCCGTTTGCAGAATTCAAGTGCGGCGTCAGGCCTGTTTCGAAAATCCAGAATAAATAGTCCTCATCGTGGAAGGTAGTCGCCAGGCCCGTTTCCCTTATATCGGCCTGGGCATCGGCTACGGCTGCCGAGACATACCACAAGTGTTGTGGGCTGTAATGCACAGCTACTCCGAGGCCGTTATCCGGGAACGGGATGGCCGGGTTGTTGACAAGGGCGCTATTGAGGAACTGCGTGTTTTCATCATTCGCGTAGCGGATGCAGTCAAATGAGACGGGGCAGCCGTGATGCTCGAACCCGCCGGTAAGGTCGAGTTTGCCGATTCTGACATAAAGTGTTTGATCGGCAAATGCCTTCTCGAACCACAGTTCGGTAATGTCCATTGAACGTTCCCCTGCCGCATCCCCGTTGACGCCGAAGAAACTGCCGACAGACGCTTCGTCGATGCCGTTTGAAAAACTGCCTTCGGTCAACATGTATAACCTCGCGGCCGGCACGCCGGCTAACTTTCTCAGGTCGGCTGAAAGTTCGAGGTCGTAGCTGCCGGACAAGCGGCCGGCCCGGCGGTGTGTGCTTGTTCCGCCTCGAACGTTCTGCTGATAAATCTGGGTTGTGCTCAGGGCCAATTCTATCCCCTTATCGGCCAATTGGTCGTTCAGGCCCCAAAAACCGCCCGTGAGCGTCTCCTGTTGCCATACGCCGGCGACACCGTCGGACTTCTCCGGGTCAGGCTGATAAGCGCAAACGATGCCGGCAACACTCAGGGAAACCACGATTCCCGACATAATCCTTGCTCTGTTCATTTCGACTCCTTTCTGTCTGCTCATCAGCAACCCTGCTGCGCATAACAATCTCACAATCGTGCTACTCGGTCAACAAAAAAATTTGATTCTTTCAAAAAAACTTTTGTCGGATAGAATAGCTTTTAACCGGTCAGAAACCGGCATACTGGTCTTGTTGCTGTCACGGGAGAACAAACATGAGTGAGGTTGAGCGTATAGGGGTCTCGCTGGATAAGAAGCTGCTTTCTGCCTTTGACAAGGTTATCAGCAAACAAGGCTATCAGAGCCGGTCCGAGGCGATACGGGATTTGATACGCGAGCGGATAAGCCGGGAGCATCTGGGCAATCCCCGGGCCGAAGCAGTGGCGGCGGTTATTCTGGTTTACGAACATCATTCGACGAAATTGATGCAAAGGCTGGCCGGCCTGCAGCACTCGCACGTTCTTAAAACTATTTCCTGCCTGCACGTTCATCTCGACGAGCACGACTGTCTGGAGGTAATCGTACTGCGGGGCCGCGTGGGTGAAATCAACAAAATGGCGGAAAACCTTGTCAGCCTCAAGGGCGTCAAACTCGGTCGCATTAACCTTGTCGCGATGCGATGACCTCAATTTCGCCTTTTTTCCGCTGATTCACAATTGAGGCTTGACAGGCAGGGGCACCGGCGATTCTAATATATGAACTTCGGGGCGATTAGCTCAGTTGGTTAGAGCGCACGGATCACACCCGTGAGGTCGAGGGTTCGAATCCCCCATCGCCCATATATATAAAGGCCTTGCAAATAAATAAGCTGCAAGGCTTTATCTTTTGGTATCTTGAATTTTAGATAGTCTGTTTGTCACGAAGTTTTCTGTGTATTCGTGCAACGTCGTTCTGAGTCAGTGTGATGTTTCGGCGTTGATTTTTTCAATAAGTGCCGGCAGCTCAGCAAGCTGATTTATTCTCCGGACGCCTTTCGGGGCTTTCTTTCCGGCATTCGTGTAGGCCTCTTTCAGGACAGCCCGCATTCCACTTTTTACCGCTGGTTTGACGTCATTATTAATGCGGTCTCCCACAAACAATATATTCCGCAGCATCTCGCCGATTCTTTCGGCGGCGATTTCGAAGATTCGAGTGTCCGGCTTTCTGAAATCGAATTCGTATGAATAGACTCTGACCGGAAAGAAGTCCAGTATGCCTAATTCTTCCAGATGTTTTTCGAGCGAGCTGCCGTTCACGAAAGTGTTTGAGACTATGCCGAGCTTAAGCCCCATTTTCTTGAGCGTGGTCAAGGTTTCTTTTATTTTCGGTTCGACTCTGCCCATTCTGCTCAGCGGCTCATACCAAAGCCATGCAAAATGCCGCCATTGTTCCTTATCGAGCCTGATACCTTTTTTCGCACCTATGCCCCTCAAGAGAACCAGCGAATTGAAATCGTTTTTAGTTAAATTGGAGAGCCAACTGCGCAAGTGCAGAGATATCAGGTTTCGCCAGCAGTAGTACTCGAAGCTGCCAACCGGCTGGCCCAGACTCTTGAGAAAATCGTAAGACAGCCTGGCCCCTTCTCGAAAGAGCCTGGTAGTGTTGACTTTGCCAAAGCTCAACAAGGTTTCGCCAAGGTCGAACAGTACCGCTTTGATCCTTTTGTCCGGCATTGTCAGGCCATACCTCGCACGGGGCGCACTGCTGTTTATGATTTCTGTGCTCAAGGCTTGTGCGCTTGCTTTCTCAACGGCGGCAAGTCGTCACCAAATGCTTCACGAACCCACTCGAACATTTCCTCGTCGGATATCGCCGAGACCCTGTCGGCGGAATACTCGGCGTCTATCTTGTCCTTGATTTTGATTATTCGAGGGCTATGCTTGGGTATCTCAATCTCGTACATAGCCTCTATCCAGTGTTTGATGCCTGCTGCTCCCGTCTTGTCGGTAATTGCCACGCTGACGGGCCGGTTCAGCAAGCGCTTCGTGTCGAAACAATTATAAATTTCCTCATCTTTCAACAGGCCGTCGGCATGGATGCCCGCCCGAGTGACGTTGAAATCCCTGCCGACGAGCGGATAATTGTGCGGAATCTCAAAGCCCAGCTCCGCTCTTGCGTACTCGGCCAATTCTGTGATGGCCGCGTAGTTGACGCCTTTTGTCTGGCCTTTTAATTGGGCATGTTCGACGACCAGCGCCTCGAGGGGCGAGTTGCCCGTTCTCTCGCCGATGCCGAATATGGCTGCGTTGGCGGCGCTGCAACCATACAGCCATGCCGTCGCAGCATTTATATGGACCTTATGAAAATCGTTATGGCCGTGCCATTCGAGCCATTCGGAGGGAACACCGATTTTCCGAAGTCCGTGTACGAGTTTCGGAACACTTCGCGGCAGAGATACGCCCGTCCAGGGCAGGCCGAACCCGAGCGTGTCGCAAAGACGAATCTTGACGGGTTTTTTATACCTTTGGGCCAGATTCATCAACTCTGCGGCAAAAGGCAGCACAAAACCCTCATAATCGGCCCGTGTTATGTCCTCAAAGTGACATCGCGGAACAACACCGTTATCCAGGGCCGCTTTGGCAATATCAAGATAGCTGTTCATGGCCTGGGCGCGCGTCTTGCGCAGCTTGAGGAATATGTGATAGTCGCTTGCCGAGGTCAAAATGCCTGTCTCTTGCAGTCCCATCTGGCGGACCAGCTTGAAATCAGCCGGCACCGCCCTGATCCAGCCGGTAATCTCCGGAAACTTGTAGCTTCGCTCTTTGCACAATTCCACCGCTTTTCTGTCGCGCTCGGAATACAGGTAAAATTCACATTGGCGAATCAAGCCGGTGTCGCCGTCTATCTCGTGCAAGAAATCGTATATCCTCAAGATTTGCTCCGGCGTATAGGGCGGCCGGGCCTGCTGCCCGTCACGAAACGTCGTGTCGGTTATCCAGATTCCGTCCGGAATATCATATTCAATCGTTTGGTTATCGAATATCACTTTGGGAAATTCCGTATATGGGAAACTTTCCCGATACAGACTGGGTTTTTCAACATCTACAAGCTTAAGGTTTTCATGCCCCATATTTACCTCCCGCAGGCGTTCCGTTGCCCGAAATACAATTTACAACACGCAAATAGTGGCCGAGATGGGATTCGAACCCATACGCCCTTTTATGGGCAGGGGATTTTAAGTCCCCAGCGTCTGCCTTTCCGCCACTCGGCCCGAAATAACAGACTAACCTATTTGGGGAAATTTTGCAAATTGTTTCTCCGCTTGGGACACCATAGGGCGGGGCGGACGCCATACAATCCGAATGGCTGCTTTTTGCCGCGGCGCGGATTCGAGAGCGGCTGCCGCGTGAACGTTAATTGCGTGAACCGTGGTTTCTGAAGTGGGATGTGAGATACGAGATAAATCGAGGCCGGAGGCGCCCAAGGAATTGGCGAACCTGTTGCTTTGCCTGAGCGAGCCGGACTCTGCTTTCCACGGCCCTTAGCTGTGAGTCGTCACCTGTCAGGAGCTTTGCCTTATGTATACTCTGGGCTGCATCATCCAATCTGCCCATCGCCAGATAAACAACGGCCAAATCCCTCAACGCCCGAACGTCCTTCGGCCTGATATCGAGCGCATGACCGAGAAACTCGGCCGCTTCCTGCAATCTGCCGCTTATGGCATTTGCAAAACCGAGATAATAGTAGCCGTCCGCGTTGGCAAAATCGATATCTACCGCTCTGAGCAGACATCGCGTCGCGTAATCCCCATCACCAATCCTGAGAAACATTGACCCAATAGACACCAATATATCCGCATCCTCCAGAGCCAGTTTTTCCTCCGAAACCAGATACTCTCTTGCCTGCCGGTTTTCGCCTCGCATTAGCGCATACTGGGCCAGTCTGTAGCGTGGACCTGCAAGGGTACCGTCTTCTCGCAGCGCCTGGCTGAACAGCTCCGTGGCCCGCGCGTAATCGCCATTGCCAAAGGCAATCTCTCCGAGGTAAAACGAAGCTGCTGCGAAATCGGGCCTAAGCTCGAGGATTCTGTCAAACTTTTCCTTTGCCGATTCGCTTTCTCCGACATCGAGCAGAAACAGACCGAAGTCGAAAATAATATCAATGTCGCCGGGATTTATGCGAAGCTCAGCGAGGAAGTGTTCGCGGGCGTGAGCATGGTCGCAATCGGACCAGTAGGCCTGTGCGATTCGGTAATTGATTTGGGGGTGGGCAGGTTCGAGCTCGGCGGTTCTTAGCCAGCAGCGAATAGCTTTCTTATATTGGCCCCGGGCAAAAAGGCTGTTACCGATGTTATAGTAACACAGGGCACAGTCCGGATTTATCTGTTGCGCAAGGTAGAACATCTGCTCGGCCAAATCGTGCAGGTCCATTTCGGTATAGGTGATTATGCGATTGCAGTAACAAGGTTCGAACCTCGGGTCAAGCTGCTCAATACGTTCGAAGATGCTTATGGCCAGGTCATACTTGCCTGTACGCGTATGGTCGATGGCAAGAGAATTCAATATCTCCAGGTCGTTAGGGCTAAGCTGCAGAGCAATTTCATACTCGCTTATCGCATCTTCGAACCGATTTACGGAATCCAGCGTAAGAGCCTTGTTGAAGTGCCACGAACTGTTCGATGGGTTTATCTCAATAGCCGTCTCCAATTCGTTGAGAGCCTGTGACAGCTTGCCGTCTTCATAGAGTTCGAAAGCCCTGCGTGCCTTTTGCTCGGCTTCCGTGTAGTAGCTGAATTCCATGTCTTCGAAGAGCATATACCGACCTTACCCCTGTTTCACAAAGATAGTTTCTATCTTGCCCAACCTACGTTTCGCTCACAGCGTGCTGTTGGGTTAACTGTTTTTTGGCCGGTTTGTCTGTTTTTCCGACGGGAAATTTCTTGTTGACAATCGGGCTTGTAACCCCTTACAATCGCAGAGGTTAGCCCAATCGCGGCGAACACACCTGACGGCCGCTACTGGCGCTGGTCGCTCTTTTTCTGGAAAGCGGCCTCTCGTAGTCTTATAATGTGAGGCTGTCAGGCAGGTTGCAAACGGGTCGGAATCGGCAGCTGTGGGCCTAATCACGAATCACGAGGTATCAATACAGTTTGGAGAAGCAAAACAATGATTAAAGAAATAAAGGGGCAGGTAACAGCCGGCAAGGGCAGTTATGCCATTGTAGTGAGCCGGTTCAACGAATTCATAACCGCCAGGCTGGTTGGCGGTGCGATAGATTGTCTGCGGCGCCACGGTGCTGCTGATGAACAGATATCTGTGGTGTGGGTGCCGGGCGCCTGTGAAATCACTATGGCCGCTAAGAAGCTGGCCCAGAGCGGCAAGTACGCAGCGGTAATCTGTCTGGGTGCGGTTATACGTGGTCAGACCTCCCACTACGATTATGTCTGTCAGCAGGTGGCCCGGGGTATAGGGCAAATCAGCTACGATTCGCCGGTGCCGGCCATATTCGGCGTGCTCACCTGCGATACGTTCGAGCAGGCTGTCGAAAGGGCCGGTACGAAGATGGGCAACGCCGGCGCCGACGCGGCAATGACAGCTATGGAAACAGTTAACGTAATGGGACAGATTTAAGTTCGTATCGCGTATCTCCGTCGGGATGCGATTAACCGGATATATAATTGTTGAGGCTGGCGAGTGGACAGAAGAACAAGGGCCAGAGAGCTCGCAATGCAGGGACTTTACCAGCTCGATGTCCAGGGTGAGGATCTGCTCGCGCTTTTGGACCAGTTCTTAATAGAAAACGAAGCCGACAGTTCAGTCCGCAGACTCGCCCTGGATTGGACAAAAGGAACGTGGGTCAATTTGGCGCAGTGCGATGAGCTGATAGTTGCCTCAACCATAAAATGGCAGTTGTCCCGGCTTTCGCCGGTCGACAAAAGCATTCTGAGGCTGGCCGTTTATCAGTTGAAGTTTTGTCCCGATATTCCGCCCAGAGTTGTTATAAATGAGGCCATCGAGCTTGGCAAGAAGTTCAGCACTGATAAGTCTCCACCGTTTATTAATGGTGTGCTTGACGCCATACTAAGAAAAATCGAATCTCATACAAGCCCCCAGGAACGAGTTACGGACAAAGAACCGCGGGTATGAAAAAGATTGCCGTACTAAACCAAAAAGGAGGTGTAGGTAAGACGACAACCGTTGCCAATGTGGCTGCTGCGCTTGCCGCCTCCGGGCAGAGCGTGGTAGTTGTCGACCTGGACCCACAGGCGCATCTGACAATACATCTCGGCCTGGAGCCGGACGTGATTGAGTTCGGCTCTTACAGGGTCCTCACCCAGTCGGAGCGACTTGAAGATTCGATTCTCCTTGTGCGGCCAAACCTCTGGCTGTTGCCTGCCAATATCAATCTGGTTGGCGCCGAAAGCGAACTGGTAAGTGTCGTCGGCAGGGAAACCATTCTCCGGGAGGCAATCAGGCCGGTTGAAGACAAGTTCGATTATTTGATAATGGACTGCCCCCCTTCGCTCGGTTTGCTGACCTTAAATGCCCTCGCGGCGGCCGACGAAATCCTGATTCCACTGCAACCGCATTTTTTGGCTCTCCAGGGATTCGGAAAACTGCTTCAGACCGTCGACCTGGTCAACAAAAGGATCAATCCCGAATTGAAGGTCAGGGGGATTTTGCTGTGCATGTTCGAGAGCAGGGCCTTGCTTCCGCACGAGGTCAGGGCCGATATCGAGCAGTTCCTCGACAGCGCACGCGGAACCAACTGTGCCTGGGCACATGCCCGGATTCTGCCGGTCTGTATCCGCAGAAACATAAAACTTGCCGAGGCTCCGAGCTACGGCAAGACGATTTTCGAGTACGACCGGAACTGCCACGGCGCAGAAGATTACAGCAAAGTCGCCGAGCTCATACACGCTCAGTACGAGCCGCCGGCGCCACCGAATATCCAGCCTGTTACTACCCTGAGCCAGGAGAATCAATCCCCCCCTATTGAAATCAGGTCAATCTCGCAACCTGATTCACAAACGGCTTGCCCTGAATCGATACAAACGCCCGCTGTTGATGACCCACCTGAATCGCAGTAGGCAAAACAAGAACAGACTTGGTTCTATGCGAGAATGGCGCAAGCTTAGTGCTGCAAAGCGTATTGCTTATTCGGCAACCCTCGTGCCCCGCATGCTGATTCACACCTGCGATGCACTCCGCCCCCGGCCCTTTAACTTTTTCAGCGCCGGCCTGGCTTTCCTCGCACGGCAGGTTCTTTGATTCTTCGGGGCGAGTTCGGCTCAGCGGGCTTACCTGGCGGTCTGGGAGGTCTGGCTCTTTCGGGTTTTTCGGCGCGGGCTTTCTCCGCCTCAATCAGTCGGGGCGACTTCACTATCTTGCCGGCCGCCTCTTTTCTAAGGGAATCCATTAGCGACTTGAAAGCCTTGTCCTTTTCTTCCGCCTCCAGTCGCGCCTTTATCCTATCCTTTACTTCTTCAAACGGTCTTGGCACCGGCTTGATTTGGCCCTTCTTAATTGCAACTTCGTAACCGCCGGCCTTGTCAACCTCGACAGGACCGACCAAATCGTTTTCTTTTGCGCTTGTTATCGCTTCAAGAAACTTCGCGCCATAGCGTCTTTCAACCGCGCTGTACATATACTTTCTGACCATACCCCCTCTTCTTCCATCCTCGGCGACGGAAACTTTTTTTGCGAGTTCGCTGATGTCCTCACCGGCCTTTATTTTATTGAGAACATCCTGGGCTTCTTCGAGGGTCCTGGTCCTGACATGTGCGAAGGTTAAATAGCCTGGCTGAGCCAATCTTGGGTCAGTGTTTTTGTTTTGCTGATAGTAAGCCAAAATGTTTGCATCAGTGATTTTAACAGCGTCCTGTACGCGCATTCTCAGCTCCTGCGAGAACCGGCTCTTTCTGGTCATCTCGGCGACAAACTTTACTTTGGGGTCGCTCGTCAGGCCCCGTTTTTCGGCCTCGGCATATAGCAGCTCGTTTTCAAGCCACCTATCGGCCAGCCATGCTATTTGGGAATCACTCGCGTCCGGCTGTATCCAATTGATCTGCTCGAGCGTCAGTTTTGCGTCGCCCAGACTCAGGATTACTTCTGAAGCGGCATTCTTTGCCTCTTTGCCCTCACCGGTCGGGGCCGTCTCGGCAGCAGAATAGGATACTGCCGACAATAATAGAGCGAGCAAGAAAACGCTGGGAATAGCCCTACGGAACATCTTGTATCTCCTTTCATTTCTCTAAAATCAGACTGTTACAATTTCCCAATGCAATACAAAATGGTAACATTGTTCATATTAAAAAGCAAGCGTTTTTTGCCGGCATGGGATGCCTTAGTTTCAGCCGCGACGGAGAGTCCTGCCGAGGGGGCTGCCGTCAAATCAGTTCCAGCGGGCTTTCCAATAGTTCTTTGATACGCTTGAGAAACTCGGCTGCACAGGCGGGGTTCGTGACTCTATGGTCAACCGCCAATGTCAGACTCGTCATTTTTCGCAAGGTCGGTCTGCCATCCTCGGGGACTACAGTCTCGACCACGTTGCCGACAGCCAGGATGGTACTTGCCGGCGGAGGTACAATCCCGATAAAAGAATCAGTGCCGTAAGCCCCAAGGTTGCTCAAGGCTATCGTTTCTCCCTCCATATCCTCAAGCGTCAGTTTATTGCTGCGCGCGTTGTCCGTAAGAGACTTCTCCAGGCCGGCGATTTCCGCCAATGTTTTCTTGTCCGCATCCCGAATGACGGGCACAACAAGCCCCTGAGGAGCATTGACCGCAAAGCTGACATTAACGTGGCTGGCGACCCTGATATTGTCGCCGAGCGGGCCGTCAGGCACTCCTATCATGATAGGATACTCTCCGGCTGCCAGCGCCAGCGCACGAATGAAGAAAGCATTGCTCGTGATTTTGAGGCCGAGCGATTTGCCGAGCTTGTGCCGCGAATGCATTAACTCGGTCACGTCGCCTTTCGATTCGATGTAAAAGCAGGGCTTGTTCTGCTTGGACTTCAGCATCCTTTCGCCGATTAACGCCTGGATTCGGGTCAAAGGAATAGAAACGCCGTAACGCCCCTTATCGCATTTGGCCGGCACAATATGATTTTTTGCCGCACTGTTTAGATTTAGGGACAAATCTGCCATCCTTCGGACCACAAATAAACGTTTCCAAATATACAACCGGGTGCTGCGAAGTATAATGCAGCATACTGATAAATGCAATAAATCGGCCTCGAAATTCGTCATACTCTGTGTGTTCAAATTGAGTAAGGCAGAAAAGTAAACCGATTTGGGAAGGAGTGCGTTATGTTGAAGAAAATTATTGCAGGTATTGTGGTTACATCTTTATTGGCGGCAGCCGAGAATCTGGCCGCTCAGGAGGCACCCGGAGAAGGCGGAACGGGGCAAGTAAGGCAGCGGCGCGTAAGTCCGCAGGATGCAGGACGAGGCGCCAGGTCCGGGCGCGGCCGGCCAACGCGGGAGCGATTCGACCAGTGGCTCAACGAGCTTACAGAGGCCTATCAGCAGCAAGACAGAGAAAAGATGGGACGCTTAATCGAGGATATGAAGCAGAGAAGAGGGAGCAGGCCTGATGCCCGCGGCGGCCCCGGGCCGGAACCGCGGGACAGAGACAGGGATATGTCGCCCGCGGATAATTCGCCGATACCGAAGGAAGATGCTGAGAAGAAAGTCCTGGGCGTACTTGAAGATATGGACCGAAACCAGCGGAGAGGAATGATGAACGTGCCGCTGGAAGACGGCAGGCTGTTGCGGCTTCTGGCAGAAACGATGGGCGCAAAGCGCGTGGTCGAAGTGGGCACTTCGAACGGATACTCGGCTATCTGGTTCTGCCTGGGCCTTCGCAAAACGGGTGGGAAGCTCATTACCCACGAAATCAACGCCGAACGGGCTGAACTGGCCCGCAAGAACTTCAAGCGAGCCGGTGTTGAGGACATTGTAACGCTGGTCGAAGGCGACGCTCACGAAAAAGTCAAAGACCTCAAAGGCCCTGTCGACATAGTCTTTCTGGACGCCGACAAGGGCGGATACGCCGACTATCTCAACAAGCTTCTGCCGCTCGTACGTCCCGGCGGACTGATTCTGGCACATAACACGACGGGGTCAGGCTCGGGAATGCAGGACTACATCAAGGCAGTCACCACCAGCCCCGACCTTGATACGGTTTTCGTGAACAGGCAGGACAGAGGCATCGGCGCAACACTGAAGAAGCGTTGAGCAAGCGTACTTCAAATAACGACCCAAACGCAGTGGTTGGCGCCGGCTTATTATGGACACTGCCCCCAAAAAGGAACTGTCTCTTTTCGATTCGACCTGCATCATCGTCGGAATTATAATAGGTGCTGGCATTTACGAGACGGCGCCGACCGTGGCGGCGTGCATGGGGGGCCCGACCGCCGCCGTAAGTATATGGCTCATCGGAGGCGCACTGGCGCTTGCCGGGGCGCTGTGTTACGCGGAGCTGGCAACTGCGTATCCACACGAAGGGGGGGACTATATCTACCTTAATCGAGCCTACGGCGGCTGGGCGGGTTATCTGTTTGGCTGGTCGCAACTGGCAATTATCAGGCCCGGAGATATAGCTCTGATAGCGTTTATCTTCGCGCGATATGCGCACCAGCTATATCCGTTCGCGCACAGCAGCACAGTCTACCCGACGGTGGCAATCGGCGTCTTAACGACTCTGAACATCCTGGGTGTGAAGGAGGCCAAGTGGACGCAGAATCTTCTGACTTCGGCCAAAGCGCTGGGGCTGCTGGCCATTATTGTCGCGGGGTTTCTGGCGCCTGGCGCTGCGGCGTCCGGAACGCAGCCGACCTTCGCAACCGGAGGGCTTAGACTGGCCTTGATTCTGGTGTTGTTTACTTATGGCGGCTGGAACGAAATGGCTTATGTAGCCGCTGAGGTCAGGCAGCCGAAGCGAAACATCGTCCGCGCGATGATAATTGGCACCACGGCGGTCGCCGGGCTGTACGTGCTGGTCAATTGCGCGTTTTTGTCGGCGTTGGGCTATACAAAGATGAGCCAGTCCGAGGGTGTAGCCGTCGAGACGGTCGCTGCGGTCCTGCCGGAAATAGCCGGTAAAGCGATAAGCATACTGATTTGCGTCTCGACCCTCGGCGCCGTCAATGGCCTGATTTTCACCGGGGCGCGCATTTCTTACGCGATGGGCGCCGAGCACACCGTGTTCAGGCGCCTGGGCAGATGGAGCGGACGTTTCGGTACTCCGGCATGGGCCCTTGTGGTGCAGGGCTGCCTGAGCCTGGCAATTGTGCTGCTGGCCGGGTCCTTCGTCGACACCATTGTCTATGCCGCCCCGGTGTTTTGGGTGTTCTTTCTGGCTGCCGGCATATCCGTGTTTGTGCTCAGGCATAAAGAGCCCCAGACCGCGCGCCCTTATAAAGTCATCGGCTACCCCATGACACCGACCATTTTTTGCGCCAGTTGCGCTTTCATGATTTACAGTTCCGTCTCGTACGCTCTGGTGCAAAAGCCGGTCGGCCTGCTTATCCTGGCCGGCGTCCTGCTGGCAGGCGTTTTGATGTACCGGCTTACCGAGGGGCGCGGTTCGGCACGCTGAGTCACTGTTTGGTTGCTACGAAAACAGGCCGGCGGCGACGACACACCCACGAGGTCACAGGCTCGACTTCTGTATCGTCCCTGTTGACAGACACGGGCAGACTTAACACACTCGGTACTCGTGGAGAGTTTCGACCATGGCCATGATGTTTTCGGGCGGGACATCGTTTCATAGTTTAGGCAACAGTCGCCTGCCCGTGAAGTTCTCCACCTTCAGGGTATAACCAGCGGGAACATCTGCGTGATACAGGGTGCCGCCGGCTTCGGCCCACCATCGAACGTTAATCGGGCCGTCGGGGGTGGGTATTTTACCTTCGGACCATTCAAGCCCAACATCGTTGAAACGCAACTCGACAATCTTATTTTGTGTATCGATGCGGCGCACACCGAGAACGTCGCGGTACAGGCAATGGGCCACGTGGCTGGCGAAGCCGTGATTACAACTGGCCGAAGTGCCTGTGTGTTCCCACAGAGTTCCGGTCCTCTCAGCCATATAGAGAAACAAATCGATGAGTTCGTCCTTCAACTGCCGGCAGTATCCGAACCGGCTGAGCAGCTCAAGCCTCAGGTAATTGCCGACAAATGAGTTGGCAGGGTGCACCTGCGGATACGCCTTTGTTTCGGCTCGCGCGGGGCCGAACTGCCGGCGCAGCATGTCCCAAAGCTCCTTATGCGTGTCCGCATCGACGAGCCCAAAAAAGAATGCGAAATACTGACAGACTTCGGTCCGATTTTCGGTCGTTTGGAGTTTGCCTTCTTTTCGCAGAGCGTTATCGACAAAGAAATGCCCATCAAACGCCTGTCGTGTTATCGCCTCTCGTAATTGTTGGGCCTGAGTCAGCAGTTCCGGCTGGCCGTACATTCTGCCTGCCGCTTCGAGCACCGCCGCATATAACATATTCGTGGGGTAGCTGACGTCCTGCACGAACCGATTCGCCTCGGACCATTCGACAAACACCCAGCTTTCCAGCTTCTCGAGCAGACCATCCTCGTTTTTGAACCGCTCGAAGTACTTCAGCAGTGACATAACTTTCGGCTTTAACTCGTCAACCAGCCGGCGGTCACCGCTGCGCGCCAGGTACTCATCGAGCTGGATTACAAACCACATTGCCCAGTTGGGGATGAACCTGCCGTCGTAGTGGTCAGCCGGATAGCACATTGGCAGCATCCCCTCCGGATGGTGCTCAAAACGCGCCGGCAAGAGGTAATTCTCGAAGAAGTTTTTCTCGATAGTTGTGTTGCCGCACAGGTCAAAGGCCACACGGGCGGTAAAGAAGCTGTCGCAGAGCCAGCCGGCCCGCTCGCGTGAGGGACAGTCCATAAAGATGTCCAGTGCGTTTTGCCGAAATGTCTCTCGCGCCGCTTCGAAGATGCGATTCAGCCGCCGGTCACTGCAGGCAAAATACGCCCTCGAAGCTTCGGGGTTGGCGTACTGGCGCAGATAGACATTCGTTAGCTGACAGGTCCCCTCAAGCGCCAAAAATTTCAGGTAGCGCATCGTGTACGGCTCGAAGGTTTCCAGTTTATACTCTCCGGGCTGCAGCTCGTAGCCGACGGCGTTGACGCACTTGAGCCGCTTAAAATCAACGTCTCGGTCAGACAAAATTTCGTCGAATGTAACAAACAGCCGGGTTTTTTCATTACACCTGACTTGCGCGCCAATAAAGCCCGTCAGGTTTGTCCCCATGTCGAGGACGGCAAATGAATTCTTATCCAAGGGTATGACCCTGTCCGGCGAATAAGGCTGATTGACGTCGACCGTATCGACCGACTTTGTCTTCTGCAGTTCTATGGATGGGACAACTTCCAGCTGGTCTTCGGGAAAACCCTTCAGCTTAGGCCTGATACCGGTGAGTTCCCGTCCTTTCCACACCTTTGCAACTTGCACGTCCGTTTGTATCCGGCCTCTGCTGACGTACCCGACGGGCTGGCGCATGGAAAAGTTCGGATACGCGACCCGACGCGGCAACAACTTTTTCTCCGGAACCGTAGCACACGCGGTCTTTGCAAACGGTGCGGATTTGTCGCTTCGCCACCGGTCGTACCCTTCATCCAGGCGGTAGTATTCGATAAAGGGCCGCTGAAAACTGTAACGCTGGACCTTTTGTACCCGTTCTCTAAGGAGGCAAGCCTCGAATTTTGCCCCCTTGGCGGCCGTCGAGGCCAGCACTTGGCCGTCCACAACCACCTCGGCCTGGATAAATGAGGGCTGGTCGAGCAGATAGTAGCCGTTGACATTGTAGCCCGCTGCTTCAACAGCCAGCACGTTTTCAGGGGCAGCCAGGTCCACAGGCCATTCGTCCACCCGCCAGTATCCGTGCGGCCCGCGTGCGGGACCATGACCGAGAAAATCGCCGTTTAGAAATATGCGGTAAACCGAGGACCCGGTAATTCGCAATACCGCAGTGCTGTTTTTCGGCCGGTTGATAACAGCGCGGAACCCGACGAAGAGGTTCTTTTCTGTCTGGCGGCCTTCCGGCCAAATTGGTTTCGCCGAGCGGAATGACACATTCCGGCCGGTATCGGCATATCTGGTTCCCCCTTGTCCCTTATGGGCTTGAACAGTGCTACCACCGATTGCAGATTCGACCGACAAGAATACCGCACAAACCGATATTACCGCAAACACAACCGTTCCGGCTGCCACTGTGGATTTATTGGCCATTGTCGGACTCCTGTTCATTTACCAAAGTAATTCGGTATTCGTAATCTGAGATTCTTCAGATTCCGAAGTTAGCCTGCTCTGGCCGACTATATCAAATTCGCCCTGAAAATGCGACAGTCCCGTGCTTTGTAACGGCCTATCACATTCGGAAATCGCCAATGCAAGCGCCGTTTGGATGTCTATAACAATGCTTCGGCACCGATATCTCTTGACCATGCCGCGGGAAATTTCTACTTGTTTACCGGCCGATGGCTCTCCCAAGACTCGTTGGGAATCGCGCCGAACGCACAAGAGTCGAATCGATTAGGCCCACACAGGCGATATCAGGTTCGTTGTGGCATTTCTCAATATATTGGTGCAATTGCAAAGGTACTGTGCGTTCATTAAGGGAGCATACTACACACACCTATGGTGATAACGAACTTAACTGGATTCCTCCGTGACCGCCAAGGTTGGCAAGATATATGAGTGCTGAGAGGTTTAAAAGATGAGAACATCGAAAGAACGAAAAGGTATTAGTTTTTTGCGCTACTTGCTGCTCGGCGTACCGCCAAGAATGCGTTTGATAATAGCGTGTTCTCTTTTAGTACTGGCCCTGCTTGGTGCCGCAATGACGTGCATTTGTCGGTTACGGTCTGACCAAGCTAATAGGGTGCTTCGTCGAAAATGGCGAGAGGAGTCCAATGTAATGGTCGGCCGAACACTGATTGAGGCTGCCAAAGCAGTCAGTCTTGAGTATGGCGTGCCACCTCCGGAGGCGAATGCTGATCCGAATGAGTACTGGCGCAGAGTGCACCCAACCGCGACCGAGCAAAACGCGCCCGACCTCTAAAAGCCCGCACAAGCATCTTATTTTAGCAAGCCGAGCGGACAATTGAGAAGGCCGCGAAATGCTGGGTTCCAGCCAGATTGTGGACAAAGAAAACCTCGGCTACGCACACGCACGCCAACGCTCACTTGGTTGACCTGTGCGCCGCCAACACCCACGATTATGTCATTGATGCAAAAAGGAACCGATAGCTGGCATTGGCTGCCAAAGTCTCAAATACGCCCTACGCCCAGCTACCTGGTCACAGACAACGACGGCTATAACTACGAGTACGATTACGAGAAACGCATCGTCAAAAGCACCAGAGACCCCAACGACACGTATGACGCCTTGAACGTTCTGCAAGATACATTTGTTTACGGCAGCCGGCTTAATTTTATCCAATCTGCCGGGTTACGCCGGATAAGCCCGTTTGCACGCCGGATTTGGAGAACATGGGCGTGGAGCAAATTATGCCGGGCATTTTACTCTTGACCAAGCACCCGGGACCGACAAAAATGCCTGGACCTGCATAAAAAACAGGGTTTGGTACGTTGTTCATACAGGCAGGTTCCTGTTTGAAAAACAGGTAAGCCGGCTAATCAGAGCGAGCATTATGGGTAAGGTCCGGATTTTATCAGTGGCACTGGCGATTGCCGCTTCGGCAACAGCTTCGGCGTCGCAGAAGATTGACCTTTCGCGTGCTAAGGTGGTCGTGCTAAATCCCCAAAAGAAAATTGAGGCGAAGGCGGCGGACATGCTTCGGGACGAGGTCGAGAAGCGGACGCGGATAGGTCTTGAGGTTGTCTCGAAGATGCCTGGTGAAGATGAAGCGGCGATTTTAATCGGGACAGCGGGGGAGATGGCTGAGAAGTCGTACCGGCCTGCGGCAGGTTTTGAGGTTCCATCCAGGACCGATGGCTACGCTATCTGGATTGACACATCGAAGCGGCAGGCGGCGACAATTTGTGCGGCTGGTTACGACGACAGGGGGACGTTGTTTGCGGCCGGCAGGCTGCTCCGGCTGCTCGAGATGAGCAGAGACAAGGTCCGGCTTGACAGGGAAGTCAAGGTAGCGACAGCGCCGAAATATGCGCTGCGGGGCCATCAATTCGGTTACCGGCCAAAGACCAATTCTTACGACGGCTGGACCATCGAGATGTGGGAGCAGTACTACCGGGATATGGTCGTTTTTGGAATGAACGCCTTGGAGCTGGTTCCGCCGGAGACCGACGATGATAAGGACAGTCCTCATTTTCCCAAGCCCAAGCTGGAGATGATGATTGCGATGTCACAACTGGCTGATGATTACGGTCTTGATGTATGGATATGGTATCCGGTGGTGGAGTACGATGTTGACGGAGGTGAAATAACCGCGGCAATTGCGGAGCTTGCTTTAAAGAATCGGGATGAAGTCTTGAGCAAGCTGGCCCGCGTGGACGCGATATTTGTGCCCAGCGGCGACCCGGATGAAGTGCATCCCAAATACCTTTTTCCTCACATGGAAAAGCTGAAGAAGATATTGAATCGTTATCATCCGAATGCGACTATCTGGAGTTCAATCCAGAATTACGACGATGAAGACAGAACAATGGGTTGGATAAAGGAGTTCTATGACAGACTAAAGAGCGGACAGGCCGATTGGCTTGATGGCGTGGTGTTCGGTCCGGCGACGGAGACGACGCTGCCACAGATGAGGAGAGATGTTCCGGCGAGGTTCCCGATAAGGCGTTATCCGGATATAACGCACTCGAAGAGGTGCCAGTACGAGGTGCCGGATTGGGACAGGGCTTTGCGTAATACTCTGGGACGCGAGCCTATAAACCCCCGCCCCCGAGCTTATGCAAAGATATTCAGGGACCTGCAGCAGTATTCCATCGGCTTTATCACCTACAGCGAAGGCTGCAACGATGATTTGAATAAGGTTGTGTGGAGCTGTCTGGGCTGGGACCCTGATATGAAGGTTGAGGATATCGTGAGGGAATACAGCAGGTACTTTATAGGAAGGGATTTTGAGCAGAGTTTTGCTGACGGGATTTTCGGCCTCGAAAGAAACTGGGCCGGTCCTTTGAAGGATAATGAGGGCGTGTATGAGACGCTGAAGCTTTTTCAGCAGATGGAGAAGAAGGCTACGCCGCAGGACAAGCTTAACTGGCGTTTCCAGCAGGGCCTTTACAGGGCGTATTATGACGCGTATGTCAAGGCGAGGCTGGAATATGAGACGGACCTGGAAAGGCAGGCGGTCGAAGTGCTCAAAAGGGCGGAAGAACTCGGCTCGTTGAAGGCCCTTGATGAGGCGGAGGCGATTCTTAACAAGGGGGTGACCGACAGGACAAGGCCTGAATGGCGGGCGCGGGCCTTCGAGCTGGCCGAGGCGCTGTTCCAGAGTATTCGGATGCAGATGAGCGTCCCGAAGTACAAGGCCAAAGAGGTCAGCAGGGGGGCTAATCTTGACCTTATCGATGCGCCCTTGAATAACAGCAAAGAATTGAAGGACATGTTCGCTGATATTCGCCGCATCGATTCCGAGAAAGAGAGGCTTGCGAAGATTGGCGGGATTGCGGCAGGCAGGTACAAGAAGGGAAAGTACGACTGGGAAAAGGTGATCGAGGATACGTTCGAAAAGGAACTTTAGAATTGGCTTTTACGCCGGAACCTAATTAAAGGAGATGTGTTATGAAGAAAGTAAGAGCAGCGTCATTAGTATTTGCATTGATTATTTCAAGCGGGGCGTTCGGTGCATCGAGGATAGATGTATCAAAGGCGAAGATAGTCGTATTGAATCCTCAGAAGAAGATAGAGGCGAACGCGGCGGATATGCTTCGGGACGAGATAGACAAGCGAACGAGGATAGGACTCGATGTTGTTTCGAAGATGCCGGGAGCAGACGAAGTTGCGATTGTAATCGGGACAGCGGAGGAGCTGGCCTCGAAGTCGTATAGGCCCGCGGCCGGCTTTGAGGTTCCATCCAAGGCCGACGCGTACGCGGTCTGGGTTGACACGTCAAAGCGGAAAGCGGCGACAATTTGTGCGGCCGGTTACGACGACAGGGGGACGTTGTTCGCAGCCGGAAGGCTGCTGCGTCTGCTCGAGATGGGCAGGGACAGGGTCCGGCTTGACGGCGACGTAAAGCTGGCGACAGCGCCGAAATATGCGCTGCGGGGCCATCAATTCGGTTACAGGCCAAAGACCAATTCTTATGATGGCTGGACCATCGAGATGTGGGAACAGTATTACCGTGAAATGGCTGTCTTCGGGATGAACGCAATTGAGCTGATTCCGCCGAGGAGCGATGACGACGACGACAGTCCGCATTTCCCCAAGCCCCAGATGGAAATGATGGTGGATATGTCGCAACTGGCGGCGGATTACGGGCTGGATGTCTGGATTTGGTTCCCGGCGATAGACAAGGATTATACCGACAAGAAAACCGTTGATGCCGCGATCGAGGAATGGGGCGAGGTCTTCCGGAAGCTGCCGAAGGTCGACGTGGTATTTGTGCCGGGCGGGGACCCGGGCAGGACTCATCCGACCATATTGCTGCCTCTTATGGAGAAGCAGAAGAAGAATTTGAATAAGTATCATCCAAAGGCTCAGATATGGGTGTCGCCGCAGAGCTTTGATTATAAAAGTCACGCCAAGGGCTGGATGCGGGTTTTTCTTGATATATTGCAGAAGGAGCAGCCTGCATGGCTGGATGGGATCGTATTCGGACCGCAGATCAGGATGACCCTGCCGGAACTGAGGAAAGAGGTGCCGGCAAAATACCCAATCAGGCGATATCCGGATATAACCCACAGCCGGGGCTGTCAGTACCCGGTGCCGGACTGGGACAGCGCTTACAGCAGCACATTGAGTCGTGAGCCGATTAATCCGCGGCCGCGTGGTTATGCGAAGATTTTCAGAGATTTCCAGCAGTATGCGATTGGGTTCATCACATACAGCGAGGGCTGCAACGATGACTTTAACAAGGTATTGTGGAGCTGCCTGGGCTGGGAGCCGCAGATGAAGGTGGAGGATATCACAAGGGAGTACAGCAGGTACTTTATAAGCGCAAGATACGAGCAGAAGTTTGCCGAGGGGCTGCTGGCTCTGGAGAAGGACTGGGAAGGGCCGCTGCTGACGAATGAAGGTGTGTTTGAGACGCTGAAGCTCTTCCAGAGGATGGAAAAGGACGCGACGCCTCAGGAGCTTCTTAACTGGCGATTTCAGCAGGGGCTTTACCGGGCGTATTACGATGCATATATCAGACACAGGCTCATATATGAGACGCAGCTCGAGCGGCAGGCGAAGGATGTTCTGAAGACGGCCGGGCAGATTGGCTCGCTGACGGCGATGGAAAAGGCCGAAGCGATACTGGATAAGGCGGTGACGGAGAAGACAGCGAGCGATTTGCGGGCAAGGGTCTTTGAGCTGGCGGAGGCGTTGTTCCAGAGTATTCGAATGCAGTTGAGCGTCGAAAGGTACAAGGCCATCAGGGTCAACCGGGGCGCAAATCTTGATGAAATTGATAAGCCCTTGAACCACGCCGCCGACTTGAAAGAGCGTTTCAATAGAATACGCAGGCTCGAATCAGAAAAAGAGCGCGTTGAAGCGATTGGTAAGATGGTGGATTAGCACGTTTTCGCCAAAAGCGATATTGTGTTCAACACACAGGGGCGCAAGGCCCTTGTAAAACGGGAGCTGATTGTTGTACTTGACGAAAGGCAAAAAGATGAGAAAAGGTTTTGTATTCGCAGTTTTAATCTCGGTCGCAACTACTTTCTATAATCCCTCCTCTGGAGCTGTGCCCGGCAGCGATGAGCTGCCGCTTCAGTATGTGGGGCCGGAGCTGCCGGACGGCGAGGCGCCCGACGGGCGGCTGATGTACAGCCCTGAGGTGCAGAACATCCAGATCAACCGCGCCAACCGGAAGCACCCGCCCTTCCTCCCGCCCGAATCCGAGAACCGAAAGGGCTGGACCTATCAGCACCACGTGGGCATTGGGGCGTGGAAGGGAAAGCTTTACGCGGTCTGGGACATGACTCACGTGGGTGAAGACAATCCGCCATGTCACCTTGTGTACTCCACCTCGGACGACGGATTCACCTGGTCGGAGCCTAAGGACCTTTATCCATTCGATAAGGCTTATAACCTTCGCTTCTATTTCTTTCATTCGAGCAACGGCCGCATGCTTGTCTTTGCGGCCGGGTGGTACCCGACGGACAATATCAGTGAATCCAAGAAGGACAGGTTATATGTTCGGGAGATTACGGCGGACCACAAGCTGGGGGAAATCTATACTTTGATCAAGCCGGGGCCGGGCCATCCGCCTTTCTATACGGAGAGTGAAGACGCCGGTTTCCTTCAGGCCTGCGGGGAAGCGGTTGCAAATAAGCCGCTGCTGGAACAGGGCGATTACGGGCTGCTGTTGGGCGATAGGAAGATGAAATGGCACGAGGACAAGAACTGGCCCGGCGGCGAGGTTCCCTCTATTGGCGGGGACCTTTGGGTCTTCGGCAAATCCTTATGTTTCTACCATCGCAAGGACGGCGTCCTGGTCGGCACCTGCAAAATGGGCTGGGTGACACAGTCGAGAGACGAGGGGCGGACGTGGTCTTTCCCAACGATTCCCCCCGGAATCAAAGGCGGCGGCGGAAAGCTTTGGGCGCAGAAGACGCCAGACAGCCGCTATGCCATGATTTATATTCCCCAGCAAGAGCATCGTTATCCGATGGCGATAACCACGAGTGACGATGGTATTACCTTTAAGGATATGCGAGCGGTGCACGGCGAGGTTGCGCCGCAGCGCTACGCGGGCAGGGCCAAGGACATTGGCCCGCAGTACCTGCGCGGTATAAGTGAATGGGGGAGCGACGGGTCGCGTCAGGAGAAGGATTGCATCTGGACGATTTACAGTATGAACAAGGAGGATATCTGGGTGAGCCGAGTCACCGTTCCAATCGCCGCCGATGCGAAGGCGCATGCCAATGACAGTTTTGACGGCGTTGCGGTGGGGCCTCGCGTGCCGGGGTGGCATACGTACTCGCTGTTGTGGGCGCCGGTGAGCATTGCGGCCGAAGGAGGCGGCAGGAATCATTACCTGCGGCTCGAAGACCGTGAACCGACCGATTATGCGCGTGCGATCCGGGTTTTCCCGCAGAGTAAAAGCCTTAACGTGAGATTCCGTCTGGCTGCTGAGCAGGCCGACAATGGCAGGCTTGAGATTGATTTGTTAGGTGAACTGGGTTCGCGTCCGGTGCGGCTGGTACTGAACGACAAGGGTAAACTCCAGGCCGTTGACGGACGACAGTCGGCAGTGGAATCATACTCGCCCGGGCTGACAGGCACTTATTTCAAGAGGGCGAATCTTACCAATCCGGAGGAGGATACTGATATTCTTCTGAGTCTGAATAATGACTGGGGCAGAAGCAAAGGCAATGATTGGAGCGCACGGTGGAAAGGATTTATCGATTCCCCTTACAGCGGCGAGGTCACCTTCAGCGCCGAAGCCAACGACGGCCTGCGTCTTTTGATAGGGAATAAGGTTGTTATCGACGGGCTGTCCTCAAGCGGGGCCCGTGCAGGAAAAGTTGCCATGAAAAAGGGCGAGAAGACGCCCATTACTATTGAGTTTGCCTCGGAACGGGGCAGGGCCAAACTTGTCCTTTCCTGGTCGTGGGCGGGGCAGGCGGCAACTATCGTTCCTGCTTCGGCAGTGAGCCACAGGGAAGAACCGAAGCTTGAGCCGGCAGACCTGATGGCCTACAGGGCAGGCGAGTGGCTGAACGTTGACATCAATGTTGATTGCCGGACCGACAGGTACACTCTCAGAGTTAATGGCCGTGAAGTGCTCACGGACGCACGCTTTGCAGAACCATCCTCGATGGTATACGCCGTATCCTTGCGTACGGGTGAATTCCGCGGCAATCCCACCGGGCGTGCCGGTCAGGATATACCAAACTCGGAAGACCCGGTCGCTAAGGTCACATACCGCATCGACGACGTCATAACCGGTAACTGATCAGAGAAGCTGACGGCACGGGACAAGTTGGTTAGGCCCGATTCAATCAACTAAGAAACGAAATGTCATGGGCAAGAAGACGATTTGGATGGTCACAGGTTTGCTTATAGTCGGTGCGGTCGCATCGCTGTCGGCTGCTGCCAAAGTAGATGGGGCAGGCAGGCCAGGTCTGGTTGGTCAGCGCTTTGGCGAGGCGAACCTGACAAATGTCAAGAACGCCGAGGTGATCGATTCGCTTGAACATCTCTGGACCGAAAACGACGACCGAGGCGGCTCGTGGTCGGCGAGGTGGCGGGGATACATCGTTGGGCCTTGGACAGGTCAGATTACGTTCCATGTCGTTACTAACAAAAGGGTCAGGATAGAAATCGACGGCAAGGAACGAATTCGCATACCGGGCGAGGTGGACCCTGACGGCGTTTTCGAATTCCTGCAGTCGCAGACGGGCCACATGGAACGGTCGGCAGCTATGCCCATGGTCAAAGGGCAACAGTATCCAATTACGATAACCTTCGTTCTTGAGGAGGGACCCTACGGATACCTGAGCGTCAAATGGAGCTGGGAGGGACAAGAGCCGACGTTGGTCCCGCGTGAGAACCTTCTGCACACGGTAGAGCAGGAAAGTGATGTGAACTCGCAGCCTGCATCGACCGTCGACCGGAGCGGCTTTGTCACGGTGCCTGTGCAGCACGTTCTCGTGTACGGCAAACCGGGGCGGTTTGCCGGGTGGCCCGCCAATGACGGCCTGTGGAGCTGGGGTGACGAAATCTTAGTGGGTTTTCATGAGGGCACCTACGAAAAGGTCAAGGCTTTGAGCAACGCCCACAGCCTGAATCGCAGCCAACCTCGGCGCGATCTTTTGGCCAGAAGCCTGGATGGAGGCGAGACGTGGACGATTGAAGACCCAGACAACTACGCGGGCGACGGCCGAAAGCCAAAACCATGTCCGGGCAACATCAATTTTTTGAGCCCCAATTTCGCCATGCACTGCCGGGGCGACAAATTCCGCATCTCATACGACCGCGGCAGGACCTGGCAGGGCCCATACAAGCTGCCGGACATTGGAAAGAAACTGTCTGCCCGAACAGACTATATCGTCAAAGGTCCGAAGGAGTGCCTGTTTTTCCTGTCGGCCGAAGAAGAAAGAGTGCAGGCGCTCTTTCAGGACCGGGCCTTCTGTGCACGGACGACTGACGGGGGCAAGACAATTAGCTTTGTCTCCTGGATGACGGCTGAGCCGATTTCCGTGCGGTCGGTTATGCCTTCAACGGTGCGCGTTTCTGAGAACCACCTCGTATCGGCCCTGCGCCGAAGGCTGGACGTGCACGTCGAGGACGATGTTGACGTCAGCAGAGACTGGATTGATGTGTATCAGTCGAAAGACGGCGGCAGGACGTGGGAATTCCTGAACAAGGCGGCCGACACGGAAACGGACGACGCGAACGAAGAGGAGCGCAATGGGAATCCGGCGAGCCTTATTCGATTAAAGGACGGCCGGCTTTGCGTGACGTACGGCTATCGCGAAAGACCCTACGGTATTCGCGCCAAGCTCAGTGTCGATAACGGTAAAACTTGGGGACAGGAGATACATCTGCGTGACGACGGGTGCACGTGGGACCTCGGATACACTCGCACTTTCCAAAGGACAGACGGCCAACTTGTCACTGTCTACTACTACGCCACGGCTGAAAAACCTGAACAGCATATTGTGGCAACGATCTGGGACGCGAATGAGGCAAAGTAGCTCATATTCAGTCAAAGGGGATGTTATGAACAAGAAAGCGATTTTGATTTTCACCATCCTGGCTCTCGGAGAACTTCTAATATCTTTCTCGGCTGATGCCAAAGGGGCGGAATGGACGAAGGCGGGACTGGTGGGGATTCAGTATGGCGATGAAGACTTTGAAAAACCGGAGGGCCTTGTCACGCTGAGCAGTCTGGACCAGAGCTGGGGGCAGGATGACGGATTCGGCAAGCAGTGGGCGGGCAGATGGCAGGGTTTCATAATCGGACCGGCCAGCGGCGATGTGGAATTCACAATTGAGACCGACCAGGCGGCCAGGATTATAATAGGCGGCAAGACGGTTGTTGCCTGCAAAGAGGGATCGGCCAGCGCCAGTATGCAAATGGTCAAGGGCGAGAAGTATCCGGTCGTTTTGACTTATGTCAAGGAAGGCTCGGAATATGGATGCGGCTTGAAGGTTCAGTGGAGCTGGGCGGGACAAGCTGTGAGTGTGATCGGCGGCGACAACCTTGTCTACTCGGAGCAGAAAGCAGTCGAGCTTAAGACAATGGTTGGCGCACGGCAAGATGATGATGAGGACGATGGAGACGGTGACGGCGATGGGGAGGATAAAAAGCTTTCATTCTCAGACCTGCCGGCGCCTGTGCAGGCAACGGTAAAGGCCAATCTCAACGGGGCGGTTATTGATGATATCGACAGCGGAACCGAAGATGGAAAACCTGTTTACGAAGTTGATGCCAAGCTGGACGACGGCAGGGAGCTTAAGCTGACAATCCTTATGGACGGGACGCTGTACGGCAAGCGTCTGGAGGAGCCTGCCAATCCCAAAGAGAAAATGTTGGCAGATGGCGTTATAGCGCCGAGCAGCGATACGGTTGCCTTGTGGTCGTTCGATGAGACTTCTTATCCTCACACCACGCTGACCGACGCCAGCGAATACGCAAAGGCCGATTTGTGTTTGATGGACGGGGGCGGCATGGTCGCCGGCAAATACGGAAACGCTCTGAAGGTCACAGGTTCCGATTACGCGGTCTGTTACGCGGGTTTTGCGGGTAAAGTAACCGAAGAAGAGCTGCGTGAACGTGATGGGACTCCGAGCGGTCTTTGGGGCCCGACCGAAGGGTCGGGGGCACTGCTTAGCGGCCTTGCCGGCGGCAGATGGACTGTCGAGCTCTGGCTGAATCTTTCATCAGTCGCCGGGGACATCTCAATTGTCGATATGGGACAAGCCTATGACCCCGGTTTTTCCTTAAACTTCAACGGAAGCGATTTCGAACTTACGAATCATTACGCAGGCGTCAAGGCCGTATGTCCGACCAGACTATCTGCCGGCAGATGGCACCACGCGGCGTTCACTCGTGACGGCTCAACTGTACGGCATTACCTGGACGGCGCTGAGCAGACGGCTCCTGCGGTTTCATCGATTTCGGTGCAGCCGGTACCGGACCTTCAGAAACCGAAGGACCGCGAACACGAAAGCCGCGGCTTTGAAAAGATGGATTCCGGGCAGCGAAGGCAAAACAGGTTCAATTTTGCGATAGGGACCGACCGTCGCGCAGACAAGGCGATGAAGGGGATGGTCGATGAGATGCGAATATCAGGGATCGTCCGTTACAACGGCAATTTCACACCTGAGAGCTTTTCGAGAAACTATGGAGAAGGTGCGCTTCGGCCTTCGGCGGCAAACGGGCCGGCGCTGCTGTTTGACCCCAGGCCTGTATCGATTCCGCTGCATCTCGGTGCGCGGAGGCACGTCTTTATTGACGACGCCATTATTGACAAGAAAGAAAACATGCAAATAACTATGAATCAGCCGTACGGCAAGGAGCAAATCATCAAAGATTTTAAGATAAAGAAATCCGCCTGGCGTCCGAGCGTTTTTGATGTTGACGGCAAGGTTTTTATGGCTATCCCGGAAAGCTACAGCTCCAACGAAGGACTGACTTTTCTGGCGACATCTCCGGACGGCCTTGAATTTACTATGAAGGGCAAAATAATTCCCGAGACTCCCATGTATGGCGCGTTCTTTAAGGACCTTAACCCCAATATATC
>Ga0307376_10000276_pt1 | contig 69266 bp, 58 predicted proteins | sample TR2MG_FD_202536 | JGI IMG/M metagenome (GOLD analysis project Ga0307376, IMG submission 202536) | Soil microbial communities from Risofladan, Vaasa, Finland - TR-2 | ecosystem: Environmental > Terrestrial > Soil > Coastal area > Acid sulfate soil | place: Finland: Risofladan, Vaasa | collected...
TTCAAATATTTACGAGGTAAATTACCTGGCTATATGAACTAGCAGTCGTGGAGTATGAAATAATAGGTTTTTGGACAAATTCAGATATCTCAAAGAACGTTTTTTTATAGTCGTAAAGTAGAATTAACCAAAATCTGAATTAAACCTAATTATTATGAACCGAGCATGTTTAGCTAAAAACACAAACTTGCATGAACAAAATCAACATGCGAGCTCCATCCGACATTTTAAAAATAATTTTGTACGGATGAAAAAGATCAAATTTCTTGCAGCTGCATTATTGATTTCATCAGTTGCAACAGCACAGGTGATAAATTTTTCTGGAAACTGGAAACTAAACAACTCAAAAAGTACCTTGAACCAGGAATTTTCATTTGCTCCTAATGAGGTAGTAATCATTCAAAAGGGTAATGATATGAGTATAGAGAAACACTCAAGCTTTCAGGGTGAGGATTTTACAACAAATGATAAAATTACATTGGATGGCAAAGAGTGTATCAATTCTGGCTGGCAGGATGCACAAAAAAAATCAACAGCTGTATGGTCTGATGATAAAAAATCAATAAAGATTACCTCGACAATTCCTATGGGTGATGGTGGTGAAATGACAATTATTGAGGTATATAAACTGAGTGAAAGTAATATGGTTATCGAATCCAGTGCTTCATCTTCGTACGGCGATATGTCTGAGACAATATTCTTTGACAAACAATAATCAGAATATCTTTTAACTGCTGATTTTATATCTACTATTCTTAGTTTAAAACTTCATATATGAGGTATATACTAATATTTTTATTTCAAGTATTCTCTAACCCATATTTCAGCTCTTGAGAGGTATGTCACGGATAATATCAGAGGGATGAAAAAAATTGGAGAAGCAGAGGCTATTGATGGTACAATTGCGCTTAAACTTCTACCTGCAGCCTTTACAACAGTAATAAGTAAAAAATAATATTTATAGAATATGAAAACTATCAGAACAGTATTTTATTTTACAGTGGTCATTGTCTTGTTATCATCACTTTCAGGGTGTAAGCAAAAAAGTGATTATTATTCACGCGGTATTGGTGTATACCCGGGCAATCCTGCTGAGGATTTTTCCCCGCTTATGGTTACTGATAATGATAATTACCGAAACCTGGCAAGGCTAAGGACAGCTTATCATTCATCAAGTTACGATTATAACCTTACAGCTCAGCTTATTACTGATGGAATAATCATTAATGATATGCCGGATTTTATAACTCTGTCTACCAATCAGGGATTGGTTCCTAAGAATGAACGTGAATGGTTGTTTGATCATAACAGCGTTACTGTTACGACTATCGAGGGTTCGGACATTTGGATTGACCTTGATCTTGACCAGAAAGCTGATTTTCCGGATATTACAAAAATTACTATTAATGGTAATGTAACCTACGATGATAAAAAGGCCAGAGGATGGCAAATTGTCTGTTCCGGCTCCAACGATGGTGTAAATTGGGATGTGCTGGGAAATATCAAAGGAAGTGGTATACCCGGAATAGAAAGACCAAATCCATTTGCTTCGTTTATGTCAGGTCCCTATGGTAATGACGCAAACGCTCCAAAACCATCTTTTTCATTCAATTTCGGGATACCCAAGCCACAACGATTTATCAATCAGTTATTTATATTTAAAAAGCCTGTTGCATACCATTCCTATAAAATAAGTTTATCAGCTCCATGTGCCGAAAGCTGGACTTTTGGGGACATGGATTTCTATAATAACGATACACGCTTGAAGATGGCCCCTTCTCACAGCTTCAAAAGCGCATGGATGAGTGCAGGAACCGGTGAAGAATGGGTTTATGTCGACCTTGGAGCATCAAGTACTATCGACAATATAAAGTTACATTGGATAAATAAAGCAACAAAGGGATCTATTCAGGTCTCTGATGATGCTAAGAATTGGAGCGATGTTGCTGCACTGCCGGATAATAAAAAAAAGGTTGATGATATAACACTTAGCAAAGAAGCCAAAGGTCAATTTGTACGTGTTCTGATGACTGAAGCTGGCTCAGATAAGAAATATGTCTTGAGCGAAATGGAGGTATTTGGTAAAGGAGGAATGGTACCTGAGCCAAAAGTCAGTCCTCAAATTTCAGATAACCGGCTAAACCTTACTGGTGGAGAGTGGAAAATACAGAGGTCATCCGAAGTTACCTCCAGTGGTGAAAGTATTTCTCAACCTGGATTTGTAAATGACGATTGGGTTGTTGCCACTGTTCCTGGCACCGCATTAGTAAGTTACTGGAATTCAGGCGCTCTGCCTGATCCAAACTTTGGCGACAACCAACTGATGATCTCAGAATCTTTTTTTAATTCTGATTTCTGGTACCGCAATGAATTTGATGTACCTTCAGATTTTACCGGAAAAAGAGTGTTCCTGAATTTCGATGGGATCAACTGGAAAGCCGACATATTTGTCAATGGAAAGAAAACGGGTAGAATTGAAGGTGCCTTTATCCTCGGAAAATTTGATGTTACGGATCTTATCATTCCTGGCCAGAAAAATAGCGTTGCAGTACTGATTTTTAAAAATGACAATATCGGGGTAATCAAAGAACAGACTGCTTTCAGTACCGATAAAAATGGCGGAATCCTGGGTGCAGACAACCCGACATATCATGCCTCAGTTGGATGGGACTGGATACCTACTGTCAGAGGCAGAAATATTGGTATTTGGAATGATGTTTTCTTAAATGTTACCGGAGCAATTACAATTGAACATCCATTTGTATCTACCAACCTTGCGTTGCCTGATACATCAGCAGCCGACATAAACATTGAGCTAACACTGCAAAACCATATAGCCGAAACAATAACCGGAACACTGACTGGCAAATATGGTGATATTGAATTTGAAGAAGAAATTTCGCTGGAACCCTCCGAATCAAAAATAGTGAAGCTGGATCCTTCATCTCATCCTTCATTGCATATAGAGAATCCAAAACTATGGTGGCCTAAAGGCTATGGAGTACCTAACCTGTACGATGTTGAACTGATCTTTAAAACTGCTGACGGGGTTTCCGATAAAAAGGAATTTAAATCAGGCGTTCGCGAGATGGCTTTCGATGAAACCAATGATATATTGAGCATTTATATAAACGGCAGACGTTTAATCGGACGCGGCGGAAACTGGGGTTTTCCCGAATCTAACCTCAATTACCGCGGAAGGGAATATGATATCGCTGTAGCTTACCACGCCGATATGAACTTTACAATGATCAGGAACTGGGTCGGACAGACAGGCGATGATGAATTCTATGAAGCTTGTGACCGTCATGGGATTATGGTTTGGCAGGATTTCTGGCTGGCTAATCCGGCTGATGGTCCAAATCCGGATAATCCGGATATGTTTATGGATAATGCCGAAGATCTGGTAAAACGCATTCGTAACCATCCATCTATTGCTATTTATGTAGGACGAAACGAAGGCAATCCACCAGAAGTACTCGATACTGCAATACGTGCCATGATACCTAAGATCCATCCCGGAATACATTATATTTCAAACTCATCTATGGGGGTTGTCAGCGGTGGAGTACCATACAGAGCTCTTCCGGTGAGAGACTACTTCTTATTGTACGGATATAATAAATTGCATAGTGAAAGAGGGATGCCAAATGTTATGACCTATGAAAGCATGAAGCAGATGCTCCCTGAAAAAGCTCTATGGCCACAAAATAGTCAGTGGGGTTTACACGATTACACTTTGGAAGGCGCTCAGGGTGCTGCCTCCTTTAATCAGATCATTGAAAAAGCGTTTGGCCCTACTGAAAATATTAAGAAATTTACGGAGCTGGCCCAATGGATAAATTACGACGGATATCGTGGTATGTTTGAAGGACGCAGTAAATTCCGGAAAGGACTTTTACTGTGGATGAGCCATTCAGCATGGCCATCGATGGTATGGCAGACATACGACTACTACTTCGACCCTACTGCTGCATACTTTGCTTGTAAGAAAGCATCCGAACCGATTCATATACAGTGGAATCCCGTTTTTGATTCTATTGAAGTTGTGAACAATAACGGAAGAAACAGAGTTGGATTAACTGCAAAAGCACAACTCATTAATATGGACGGCTCTGTGCAGTGGGAAAAAGAAATCAAGTTAGACAGTAACGAGGATACAACAACAGAATGTTTTAAGCTTGAATTCGTAGAAAGTTTGTCAGCAGCTCATTTTATCAAACTAACATTAACCGAAGGAGATAAAACCATATCAGAGAACTTCTACTGGCGTGGGCTTGAAGATGGAAATTACCAGGCGCTAAATGACTTACCTGTTGTTGACCTTGAGAATAGTACAAAAGTGGCTAAATCAGGGAAAGAGTGGATGGTTACAACTACCCTTAATAATCCTTCAGAAAGCCCGGTTCTTATGGTAAGACTGAAAGTTATCGGAAAGAAAAGTGGTGAACGTATCCTACCTGTATTTTTCAGCGATAACTATGTATCTCTTATGCCAGGCGAAACTAAGGTAATAACAATGAAATTTAAGGACGAGGATACGCGCGGAGAAAATCCTGCTGTGGAAATCTCCGGCTTTAATTTGTAGAGATCAGTAACCGGTAATCGATCATTTCCATCTCTCAAGCCGTGGAATATGCATGCTATATAACCATCGTTTTATTGGTCCGAAACCCATCTCTTTCAGTTTTTCTCTGACGAGTTTAACCATCTCACCCGGAGTTGTAAAATTGTCTTTGAAAGAACCGGACTGGTAACAATGACTACAATATTTCATTGTTTTTGATCCATCAGAGTTTGTACCTCCGTTTCCAGGATCTTTTTCCATTGGCATTCCGCAGCTCTGGCAGAATTTGTCGAATTTTCCCATAAGTAATAATCTTGATTAGATTTTGATCATAATTCGTGTCGATAATTTAACCATATTTCATAAAAAATCAAAATATTTTCAATATTTTTCACCCTTTTTGTGAATTCATTGGTTGATGGAATTATCTTTAGGTTTATAAAATGAATTAATCTTAATGTAATGAATAATCTTGCTATACTATTTGCCATAACTCTTCTATGGTCTTCTTCTGCCTCTGAAAAAATAAAAATATATGAATGGCGGGGTAAAGATCGTATGGGTATTTATCAGGATTCAAATTTACTTAAAGAGTGGCCTGCTGAGGGACCAAAAGAAATATGGAGTATTGATAATATAGGAAATGGCTTTGTTTCTCCGATATTTACTGAAGAACATTTTTTCATTACCGGTGAAACTGATTCAATAACAGTATTATATTGTTTTAATCTGAAAGGTGAAAAACAGTGGAAAACCATCTTAGGGAATGAATGGATGAAATCATATCCGGAATCAAGGACTGCAACTACAATTGTTGACAATCTTATTTATGTTGGCACTGGAATGGGTAACCTCTACTGTCTTGAAAGGGATAATGGCAAGCTAGTCTGGTCGAAAGATTTAATTGATGACTTCCATGGAGCTCTCCCATTGCACGGCCATTCAGAAGCACCACTGATTGACGGAGAAAAAATATTCTGGAACACCGGTGGCAGAGAAAATAATGTTGTTGCATTGAATCGTTTCACCGGTAAGCTTATCTGGTCGAATAAAGGACTTGGTGAACGCTCAGCTGATAACCCTCCAAAGTTGATTGAACTGCCCGACAGGCATATACTTGTAACATTCTCTGCATATCACTTAATGGGTTTTGATACCGGTACCGGCAAATTATTATGGGCCCATGAACAGGATAACCTTCCTTTAAGTAAAAGAACTATTGGGTATGGTGACTCGCATTGCAACACTGTTCTATATGATAATGGTTCAATTTATTATGCTGCCGGTGATGACAACTGTGGAGTAAAACTCAACCTTTCCAAAGATGGTACAAAGATCACAGAAGTATGGCGCAATAAGGGTTTTGACAGTTTTATGGGTGGAATTGTAAAAATAGGTGATTACCTCTACGGCAGCGGTACTGTTAGTCCTGATATAAGATCAATAAATGCTACATCAGGTAAATTAACCGATTCACTTAGGATAGGAAGCGGAGCTATTATTGCAGCTGATAATATGCTCTATTATTATACCCAGAAGGGTGATTTAAAGCTTTTTAGTTATAATCAGGGAAAACTTCATGAAGTAAGTTCCTTCAGAATAAAAAAAGGAAGAATGCAACATTTTTCACATCCTGTAATAAATAAAGGTGTTCTATACCAACGTCATGGAAATGTCTTAATGGCATTCGATATCCGCAAAAAATAACCCAGGTATTTTCAAAAACACCACAAAACCTTCAAACCGTTATACCGTTGCACCTTTACGCCTTCTTTTACCCACCCCTAACCACTCCAGGGAGGGGAACTAATCTGGTTTTGCCCCGTGCTCTGTGCCCTGTGCCATTATACCATCGTACCGCCACACCATTACAATAATTAAAGCCTTTATAGCCTCTACTCCCTCAATAGCCTTCTTTAAGACTATCCTGCAAACTGTAACATACTCAAATTCCGATAGATCCCATTTTCCAATCGCATTAATTGTTCATGCGTACCTTTCTCAACAATTAGGCCACTATCAAGAACCGGGATTTGGTGGGCTTTACGGATAGTAGATAATCTGTGGGCAATAACAATTAAGGTGCGTCCAATCATAAGCTTTTCAAGAGCATCCTGCACCAGGCGTATTCAATCCGGTATGGTTTAATGTAATTATAAAGTTTAAATGCATTCCTTAAACCTTCGAGAGTAATCTTCTTTTTTGGAACTTCACCCATAAAACTTTCTTTATTATATTTGGTTCTTAAAGATACTAACAACAATGTAGCACCAGTTGTTGTTATATCAATAAAATAAAATAGAATGAAATGGAACAGATACATAAATCGACACTGGACTTCCTTAACAACTTAAAACACAATAACAATCGTGACTGGTTTATTAAAAACAAACCTGCTTATATAGCTGCCAAAGAGAATTTTGAATCATTTGTTCAGGGTTTAATTGATAGAATCATTGATTTTGACCCTATAATGAAAGGTCTTGAAGTAAAGAACTGTGTTTACAGAATTAATCGCGATATTCGTTTCTCTAATGATAAGTCTCCATATAAGAGTCATTTAGGAGCATTTATTGTCAGAGGTGGCAAGAGGAATGGGGATAAATTTGCTGGTTATTATTTTCACATAGAATCAGGAAAGAATATAATTGCAGGTGGCGCATATATGCCTCCGTCACCATGGTTATCCGCAATAAGAGAAAAGATTGATGATGAGGGTGATAAGCTAATTAAAATCATCAATGCGAAAGATTTTAAAAAATATTTAGGAAAAATAGATGGTGAAAAGCTTAAAAAAGCGCCTAAAGGTTATCCTTCAGATCATCCTAACATTGACCTTCTTAGATACAAAAGCTTTCTTGTTGTTAACGATGTATCTGATAAAGATGTTTTAAGTGATACTTATTCCGATCATGTGTCAAGTGTTTTTCGTGCCATGAAACCATTCAATGACTTTTTAAATGAATATTAGGATTTTTATTTACCTGGGAAGAACATAGAAGAATATTGCAATAAAGTGTGAAACAGTACCGCCAATAACAAGAATATGCCATATCAGGTGATGGAAAGGAAACTTAGCAACTTTGTAGAAAACTATTCCAAGAGTATAAAAGATACCACCAATAATAATCCAGATATATCCAGCAGGTGAAATTTTATCCAAAACAGCACCTGAAACAAATAAAACAAGCCAGCCCATACCTGCATATATCAGTATATCAATTAACCTGACCCCTGAATCATATAAATTCTTTCTGGTTAAAAGCCTTGCAATTCCTATAACAGCTAATCCCCATTCTATACCAAAAACAATCCAACCAACAGTTCCTTTCAATGCTACAAGGCTTAAGGGAGTGTAAGTACCTGCTATAAGAATGAATATTGCAATCTGATCAAGAGTAAAAAATGCATCCTTACGTTTTCCTGAAGGCAACCAGTGTGCCATCGATGATGAGAAGTAGAGAACTATCATTGACGTTCCAAACACAGCACTGCTAACAATATGCCACCCATTACCCCTTAAAGCTGAATAGACTACCATCAATACCAAAGCAGCAACAGCCAGAAAAGCACCAATAAGATGAGATATAGCGTTTGCCAGTTCTTCTCCTTCACTAAACCTTGATATATTTCTTGAAGCTATCATCAAAAGCCTTAACTGAATTTATAAGCGGGTGTTTTTCTCATTCTAAGACTCAAAGGAGTAACTTCAAGATATTCGTCATCTCTTATCTGCTCCATTGATTCCTCCAGGGAAAATTTCAGTTTGGGAGCTATCCTGAGACTTTCGTCTGAACCTGATGCTCTCATATTGGTAAGTTTTTTTCCTTTAACAATATTTACCTCAATGTCTCCAAGCCTTGTATTTTCACCAATTACCTGACCTTTATAAACGTTTTCGCCCGGATCAATATAAAATCTTCCTCTGTCCTGAAGCCGGTCAATTGCATGACCTGTTGCCATTCCCTGATCGAGAGAGATCAGCGAACCATTTTGTTTAGGTAAGAGATCGTCTCCTTTATATTTATCATATGCCCTGAACCTGTGATGCATCACAGCCTCACCAGCTGTAGCTGTAAGCATGTTGTTCCTCAATCCGATCAGTCCCCTTGAAGGAATATCAAATTCAAGATGGATCAGATCTCCCTTTGGTTCAATAATTATCATTTCACCTTTCCTCTGGGTAACAAGTTCGATGGCTTTCCCAGAAAAATCGGCAGGGACATCAATTGTTAAAGTTTCATATGGCTCTGATTTTATGCCATTTATATCTTTTAATATAACCTTTGGTTTACCTACCTGGAATTCATATCCTTCACGGCGCATAGTCTCAATGAGTATTGAAAGATGAAGTATCCCACGACCAAACACATTGAAAGTATCCTCTGATGATGTATCTTCAACTTTAAGAGCCAGATTCTTCTCTGTTTCTCTCATCAATCTTGTTCTTATGTGCCGTGAAGTAACAAACTTGCCCTCTTTGCCAAACAGAGGAGAGTTATTGATTGTAAACACCATACTCATGGTAGGCTCATCAACTTCAATCCTCTTTAGCGCTTCCGGAGCAAGCAGATCGGCAAGGGTATCGCCAATCTCAAAATCATCGAGTCCGATTACAGCACATAGATCACCGCATCTGACACTCTCTGTTTTAACTCTTCCTAGTCCTTCAAAAATATATAACTCTTTAACCCTGACCTTCTTAACCTTACCATCCCTTTTACATAAAGTATAGTCTGCTCCTGTCATGATATCGCCTCTGAAAACACGACCAATAGCTATTCTTCCGACATAGCTGGAAAAATCGAGAGAGGCAACTTGCATCTGAGCAGTTCCTGTAACATAAGGAGGTTCAGGTATCTCTTTCAGGATTGTATCTAGCAGATACTTGATATCAGTTGCCGGCTTTTTCCAGTCGGCACTCATCCAACCATATTTAGAAGAACCAAAGACTGTTTCAAAATCAAGCTGTTCGTCAGAAGCATCGAGGTTGAACATTAGTTCGAAAATATCCTGCTGAACTTCATCTGGTCTGCAGTTATCTTTATCGACCTTGTTTACAACTACAATAGGCTTTAATCCAAGATCTATTGCTTTCCCCAGCACAAATCTGGTCTGCGGCATTGGTCCCTCGAGAGCATCAACAAGCAGCAAAACACCATCCGCCATCTTCAGAACTCTCTCTACTTCACCTCCAAAATCAGCATGTCCTGGGGTATCAATAATGTTAATTTTAACACCTTTATAATTTGCCGAGACGTTTTTAGAGAGTATTGTTATCCCTCTTTCCCGCTCAAGATCGTTACTGTCAAGAATAAGATCACCTGCCTCCTTCCTCTGGTCAAGCACCTGGCATTCCTGTATAATGCGGTCAACCAGAGTAGTTTTACCATGATCCACATGTGCAATGATCGCTATATTTCTTATTAATTGCATATAAATTAATTAGACCGCAAAATTAATATTGTTGCCGGGATTAATGATAAAAACTACAAAAATTAATTAGTGATAAAAAATTCATATATTTCGCATTAAATTTTAAAAAGCCTATTATATGAAAAAAATGTTCATTACTCTCGTATTCAGTTTATTTGCTTTACCTGTAATCTTCGGTCAGCAGAATGTTAAACTGGCTGTTGGAATGAAAGCTCCGGATTGGATGTTTACTGATGCCGATAGAAAAGATTTTACAATGGATTCATGGGTTGGAAAAGTGATCCAGGTCAATTATGTCGACCCTGATGAATCTGAATTGAATGAGCCATTCAACGAAGCTGTTAATAAAGCAGTTGATATTGATAAGCGTATCAGCAGGGATGATTTTAAGGGTTTTGGTATCGTTGATTGTAAATCAACATGGAAACCTAATGGTCTGATACGTATGATTGCTGGTAAGAAAGCTAAAAAATTCGATACTACTATTCTATTTGATTATAAAGCTACTCTTCAGGGTCTTTGGGGTTTACCACAGGACAGTTACAGTGTAGTAATACTCGATAAAAACCGTATTTGCAGAGCTTTATTCACTGGAAAAATTCCGGAATCGGAAAACGAGAATATCATTCAGATGATATTAGCATTAACAAAAGAATAAAAAGATTTACTCCAAAGGGAGTCTATAGATTCAGACTCCCTTTATAATCCAATATTCTCCCTGTATTAATTGATTCGGTGAATAAGTGTCTGAGATTGCCATGTCCCTCGCGGGACTCACAATGACAGTGCAAGTAAGGTAGCTTAGTTTTGAGAATGCAAGCACATTATAAACGACACTTATGATTATCCCAAACCTTTTAATTATAGCCGGAACAGGTACCAAATCAGGTAAAACCTCGATTGCCTGTAAGATAATTGAGCAGTTCAACAACCTCAGTATTACTGCAGTTAAGATAACTCCTCATTTTCATGAAACAACATCAGGTTTGATTTCCATATCTGAAAAGAAGGGATATGTAATTTATGAAGAGACAAACGTTGATACTTCAAAGGATACCTCACGCATGCTTCATTCCGGAGCCGGTAAAGTTTATTTTGCAAAGGTATGGGATGATCAGCTGGCAGATGTTTTTAATGAAATAATGGAATTTGTACCGTCAGGTGTTCCAATAATCTGTGAATCACCTGCTTTAAGAAACTTTGCAGAACCGGGGGTATTTGTAATAATAACATCGAATACAGTAAATAAACATAAGGATATAAGTCACTTACAGAAATTACCTCACGTGATGTTTAAACTGGAAGATCTGGAAAAAACTGGTTCGCTCCCTTTCGGGTTTAAAGAAGGTAAGTGGTATTATAAGATAAAACTGTAGAGGCTGTAGAGGCTTTAAAGGCTATAGTAATTTCAACCCTTTCAACCTATTCAACCTATTCAACCCTTTCAACCTTCTTCAGCTTATTCAACCTCATCAATATCCGAAATATCCTTTCCCAGCTTGGCTTTTATTCTTTCCAGATCATGTTTCATCCCTGCTACTGCCTGTATGAGTTGTTTTTCCGGTAATACCGGATCGGGCAGTTCACTGCTTATATAATTAACGAATTTCCATATCTCTTTAACCTCATTAACGTGTACCTCGTATGGTTCGTAGATAGGATTAAGTGAATAAAGAACCAGCTTTCCGTCTTTTCTCAGATTGTTTTCAAGAACCTTAAAGACAATTCCATCGTCGAGGGTAAATACCACATAAGCTTTTCCGCTGATTATATCCATCCAGTCCTGAAGATACTCCCCCGTTACCCATGAGCCATCAGGTATAGGAAGCATTGAATCGCCTTTCAACTGAAAAGTTCTGTATTTCTTCTTATCAGAAAGGAATGGCAATGTGAATACAGGAAGTTCTCCTATGTACTCAGGGTCAGCATATCCGGTTGTATATCCGGCTTTTGCCTTCTCGGGAACCAGTTCAATGTTCTCCCGGTTCTCTGAATTAACAGATGTAGTCAATACCCTGAGATTACTTCCTTTAATATAAGCATCGTATCCTCTCTCCAGCTCACCAAGCTGACTTTCTGACAACCCGGGGATATCCAGTTTAAGGATTGTATCGATAGATATGCTGAAATATCCTGAAAAAGAGATCAGAACTTCTATACAGGGCTGGGCTACACCGTTCTCATAACCGCTGAGGGTTGAACGTTTCAGATTAAGGGCAAACGCCACATCATCCTGTGTCCTGCCCCTCCTTTTTCTTAAAAATTTTATGTTCGATGCGAAGTACATAATGAAATTTGATTATATTGTAATCATAATATTGATTAATTTCTAATCAAAAGTAAAAGATATTTTTAATATAAACAAATTATATAAGATAAAAGTTTGGAGTGAGCTAGAGTGCCTAAAGTGAACTAAAGTTAAAAAAATGGAAAATAAAGAGTTTAGCAAGAAGCTTGAGGATAGAACCAAGGCTTTTGCGATAGGCACTCCAGGCACTCCAGGCACTTTAGACACTTTAACATGATCCTCTCCGGCAACATAGACCGCTCTGTTCTCCATCTCGACCTCGATACCTTCTTTGTATCGGTTGAGAGGCTTAAGAACAGCAGGCTGAACGGCAAACCGGTGATAATAGGCGGCATGTCGGACCGTGGAGTGGTATCGAGTTGCAGCTATGAGGCCCGGAAATACGGCGTAAGCTCAGCAATGCCTATGAAAATGGCCAGAAATATGTGTCCTGATGCCATTGTAATACGTGGCGACATGGAGCTCTACAGTAACTATTCAAATATAGTGACCGGCATAATTGCTGAAAGAGCACCACTATATGAGAAAGCATCCGTTGATGAGCACTACATCGATCTTACCGGAATGGACCGCTTCTATGGATGCTATAAATGGTCGCATGAATTGCGGCAGTATATAATAAAAGAGAGCGGACTGCCAATATCAATAGGTCTTTCTGTTAACAAAACCGTATCAAAGATTGCAACCGGGGAGGCAAAACCAAACGGTGAGATAGAGGTGGGAAAAGAGATCGTTCTTCCATTCCTCGATCCCCTATCGATAAAAAAAATACCCATGATAGGGCAGAAAACTTACCATACACTCCGCTCTATGGGTATTGCAACAATTTATACCCTGAGGAATATCCCTGTTGAGATGCTTGAAAAACTGATGGGTAAGAATGGCATTGAGATGTGGAAGAGAGCCAATGGAATAGACTCTGCTCCCGTCATCAGCTATTCGGAACAGAAATCAATAAGCACTGAACACACTTTTGAAAAAGACACCACCGATATGGTTAGACTTAACCAGTTGCTGGTAAGTATGGTGGAGAAGATTGCCTTCGAACTAAGAAAACAGGAGAAGCTCACTTCATGTGTTACAGTAAAAATAAGGTACTCAAACTTCGATACCCACACTCTGCAGAAACGAGTCCCGTACACATCATTTGATCATGTTCTTGCAGATATTGCAAAGGAGCTCTTTGGCAGGCTATACCAGAGACGTATGCTTATAAGACTTATCGGAGTCAGGTTCAGCCATATGGTACGGGGAGTCCAGCAACTCGACCTGTTTGACGATACTCCCGAAAAAGTTAGCCTCTATATGGCAATGGACAAGCTGAGAAGGCGTTTCGGACGAAATGCGGTAAGAAGAGCCTCCGGAGTAATGACGATAAGCGAAAAAGAGGAAAGAGCCCTTAAACAGCTCGAAAATGCTATTAAAGAGCAAAATATGATGGAGGAAAGGTTGAAACTATATATGATGTATGGAAGATAGAAGGCGACGGGCGACGGGCATCGGGCAACAGGAAGAAAAAAAGCAAACTGATTACCTGACGCCTGATTACCTGACGCCTGATGCCTGACGCCTGACGCCTGACGCCTGACGCCCAAAATATGTACCTGAACTGCCACTCATATTACAGCCTCCGCTACGGAACAATGTCCGTAGAACAGCTTGTGCAGAATGCATCGGCTGCCGGGACAGATACCATTGTTCTGACTGATATAAATAATTCAACAGCTATCCCTGAATTCGCAGGAAAGTGCAGTAAAAACAATATAAGACCTGTTGCCGGTATTGAATTCAGAAATGATAATGAACTGCAGTATATCGGCATTGCCCGTAATAATCGCGGCTTAAGGGAGCTGAATGAATTTCTTTCAAATCGGAATTTCAATAAGACATCGATTCCTTTCCCTGCACCTCAATTCTCCGAATCGTACATAATATATTCCCTGAAAAAAATCCCCGGGCGTAAACTGTTTGATAATGAACGTATAGGAATTAGGCCTCAGGAGATGAACCGTCTTCTGACAATGACTTCATCATTAAACAGAAACTCGATGGTAATACTACAAACGGTTACGTTTGCAGAGCCTGATGATATCTTTATTCATAAAAGTCTCAGAGCAGTCGATAACAATATTCTTCTCAGTCACCTGCAACCATGGCAGTGTGCCGGAAAAGATGAATTCTTCAGAATGGCTGCTGATAATGAAAAAATCTATTCTGCCAGTAGGTACGATGACAAGCAGCTACTCGGGAAACTGGCATGGGATGGGATGATATACAGGTATGGGAAGCAGAATAATGAAGCAAAGAAAAGAGTTAAACATGAGCTTGAGATAATCGACAGACTTGGCTTCTCGGCATACTTTCTTATTACCTGGGATATTGTAAGATATTCAATGGCAAGGGGATTTTATCATGTAGGTCGAGGAAGCGGAGCAAATTCCGTTGTTGCTTACTGTCTGAAAATCACCAATGTTGATCCCATTGATCTAAACCTTTACTTCGAGAGATTCATCAATCCAAAACGGAGCAGTCCGCCCGACTTCGACATTGACTACTCATGGAAAGAGAGAGACGAGGTTATTGACTATATCTTTAAACGATACGGCCATAACCATACCGCCCTGCTTGGTACAATGAGCACCTTCAGGGGGAAATCAATTGTTCGTGAACTTGGAAAAGTACATGGATTACCAAAGGAGGAGATTGATTCACTCATTGCTAATCCTTCAGCTGAAACAAACAGGAATGAAATAACCAGCACAATCTTTTCCACAGGTCTGAAGATTGCTGACTTTCCTAATATGAGGAGTATCCATGCCGGTGGAATACTGATATCGGAAGAACCGATAACTTGTTACACAGCTCTTGATATGCCTCCCAAGGGTTTTCCTACAACACAATGGGATATGTACACCGCAGAGGAGATTGGCTTCGAGAAGCTTGACATACTGAGCCAGCGGGGTATCGGTCATATCCGGGAGACAGCTGAAATAGTGCTGCGAAACCGTGGTATCGATGTAGATGTTCATGCTGTACAAAAGTTTAAGAACGATATGAAGGTTAAAGAGTATCTTAAAACAGGCGAGACAAAAGGATGCTTCTATATTGAAAGTCCTGCTATGCGTGGACTGCTGAAAAAATTAAGATGCGACAACTACACCACCCTCGTTGCAGCCAGCTCGGTTATTAGACCGGGCGTTGCACGTTCAGGCATGATGAAGCAATATATCTACAGGTTTCATAATCCGGAGAAATTCGAATACATACACCCGGTAATGAAAGAGCAGCTTGAAGAGACTTTCGGTGTTATGGTCTATCAGGAAGATGTGCTGAAGGTATGCCATCACTTTGCAGGATTGGACCTTGCTGATGCTGACACCCTGCGTCGCGCCATGAGTGGCAAACACCGGTCTAAGCAGGAGATGCAGCGTATTGTTGAAAGGTTTTTTTCGAACTGCCACGAAAAAGGTTACAGCGATGAGGTAACAAAAGAGGTATGGAGACAGATCGAGTCATTTGCCGGATATTCATTTTCAAAAGCCCACTCCGCATCATATGCCGTTGAAAGCTTCCAGAGCCTCTATCTGAAAGCACACTACCCTCTTGAATTCATGGTTGCTGTAATTAATAATTTCGGAGGATTTTACAGGACCTGGGTCTATGTACATGAAGCAAGAAGGTTCGGCGCTACAATTCAGCTACCATGCGTAAACAAAAGCACTTACAAAACAACAATTTATGGTTCAGATATTTACATCGGGTTTATTCATATTATGAGCCTTGAATATAAGCTGGCACAATCAATTGAGGAGATACGCAATGAAGAAGGCCCGTTCTCCAGTCTGAACGATTTTATTACAAGGGTAACCCCCGGACTGGAACAGATCATTCTTCTGATCAGGGCCGGAGCATTAAGGTTTACCGGTAAAAATAAGGCGGTACTGTTATGGGAAGCCCATATGATGATCAATAAAAGCAAACATGATAACATACGTCCGCTCTTCTCGCCTCCTGTCAGAGACTTTTCACTACCCGACCTTGTCCAGGGAAAGATTGAAGATGTTTACGATGAAATAGAACTATTTGGTTTCCCGGTAACTGTTACCTGGTTCGATATGCTCGAAACATCCTTCCGTGGCGAGGTATCTGCCGGGAGAATAAGCGAATACACCGGAAAGAAAATCAGAATGGTTGGTCATCTGGTGACTGTAAAATATATAAAGACAATCAAAAACGACTGGATGAATTTTGGGTGCTTTATTGATGCTGAAGGAAATTTTTTCGATACAACTCATTTTTCCCAATCACTCAAAAAATGGCCCTTTAAAGGAAGCGGAACATATCTTATCCTGGGAAAAGTGGTCGAAGAGTTCGGATTTCCGTCGATTGAAGTAGAAAAGATGGCTAAGCTGCCTGTCAAGCCAGACAAGAGATATTGAAAAAAAGGCGTTAGAGGCGTTAGAGGCGGTATAGCCTTTATAGCCTTTATAGCTTCTTCCAAGCCTAACCACTATCAAACCTTGTAGTTTTCAATATTCCTTTTATCGATTGAATTTTTCTTATAATACCATGAAGAACATTATGATTAGGAACCATTATATTAAGCATTCCTTCAAATAAACCATCGTTCATATTATAATTAAAATTTTTCATTACAACTTTATATTCAGATATAACATCAGCAATCTTATTGACCATTCCAATGTCCTCAACACCTATTATTTTAATTGAGGCAATAAACGAAGGGCTGTTTTTTGATTTGGTCCACCTGGCAACAACAACCCTGTAAGGATATCTGGCCATCATATTATAAGCGTTAGGGCAATTTGTCCTGTGAATTTTGATTCCTTCTGAGATTGTAACAAAACCAAATACACTGTCACCAAATACCGGATTACAGCATTTAGCTAACTTATAATCCAGCCCCTCTACCCTGTCTTCAATTACCAGGTAATCTGCATATTGTGAATCGAAAGTTTCCTTTGACTCTTTTTCAGGTATTACTGTAGCTGGCGCTGTTATTGACTCAATAGGCTCCTCCTTTTGCAGTATCTCTTTAATATTAAGTAGTTCAATCTTTCCTAATGTAATAAGATAGTAGAGATCCTGAGAAGTTTTTAGATTAAAAGAATTAAGTAGTTTTTGCATTACAGCATCACCGAAGGCTATTTTCCAGTTCTTAAGCCTCCGCTGAAGTATCTCTTTTCCTTCTGCAGCAGCTTTTGTTTTCTCCTCATTCAGAACCTGCTTTATCTTTGTTTTTGCTTTTGTAGTAACCACAAATGATAACCAGTCCTGTTTTGGCTTCTGATTTTTCGACCTGATAATGGATACATGGTCGCCATTCTGTAAAACATATTTAATTGTGACATTCTTTCCATTTACCTTAGCCCCTACACATGAGGCACCTACTGCAGTATGAATATCAAAGGCAAAATCCAAAACGGTTGCTCCGGCAGGCAACTGACGCAGATCACCTTTCGGAGTAAAAACAAAAACTTCATCTGTATATAATCCCGACCTCACCTGATCCATAAATGCATTATCCTCTTTTTCAGACGATTCAAGTATTTCCCGCATTTTTGATAGCCAGGTATCCAGACCTCCTTCTCCTTTAATGCCTTTATACTTAAAATGGGCAGCCAGCCCCTTTTCAGCGATCTCATCCATTCTGAACGATCTTATCTGTACTTCAACCCATTTACCCCTTGGGCCTACAACTGTAGTGTGAAGAGACTCATACCCATTAGATTTGGGTACTGAGATCCAGTCGCGTAACCTGCTCGGATTGGGTTGATATAAGTCAGTTACAATCGAATATGCTTTCCAGCAATCTGATTTTTCATTTTCAGGATCACTTTCAATAATGATCCTCACTGCAAAAAGGTCATATACTTCTTCAAATTCCACTCCCTGCTTCTTCATTTTTAGCATTATGGAATGTATTGATTTTGTGCGACTTTTAACAGTTAACTTCAAGCCTTGCTTAACTAGCTTTTCTTTTAATGGAATTGAGAAATCGCGTATCAGTTTATTCCTTGAGGCAGTAGTTTGTTTCAGGCGGGATTCTACATAATTATATTGTTCAGATTCGAGATATTTAACAGCCAGGTCTTCCATTTCCGACTTGATATTATAATACCCTAGCCTGTGAGCCAAAGGTGCATAGAGGAAATAGGTTTCTGAAGCCAGAGGCAGCCTCTCTGTCTCCTGAACTTTATCGAGGTTACGCATGTATTCAAGTCGCTCAACCAGCTTTATAAGAATTACCCTTACATCATCAGCAAGACTAAGAAGTAGTTTACGAAAATTCTCAGCCTGATAGGAAGACTGCATCGAATCGATATTGGTTATCCGCGAAAAACCGTTAAGAATTTCAACAACCTTTTTTCCAAACTCTCTTTCCAGCTCTTTTGGCGTAATATTAAGATTGTCATAGGAATCATGCAATAATGCGGTGATGATTGATGTAAGCCCAAGGCCCATCTCCCCTGCTATAATTCTGGCAACGTTTAGTGCATGAATTACCTCGGGTTCGCCTGTAATTGTTGTTCTGTCATCACAAGCTTCAACAGCAAGATTTAATGCTCTTCTTATCTTCGGAACATCTTTAGCGGAAACACTATTTTTAGATGCCTGAAGTAATGCCCGGTAACCACTGTATACTCTTTGTACGTCTGTCATTATTACTCTCTTACCCTTAAAGATACTTTTTATATTAATAAATCTCCAAAAAAAATCCCCGGGTAGTATGGGAACCCCGGGGATTTCAGAAAATATTTAAGTTTCTGTTATCTGAACGAGATTCCCAAACCTGTTGATATAACATTATATTGGGCCCTTGTGTAATCTGCATGGATCGTGATTACGGCCAGCTTAATCCTTAATCCGATATTAGCTCTTACACCCGAAAAATTCTTGATTTCCATATTTGGGAAATCTGCCCCGGGTATAACTCCTTGATCGTTATACTCGGCTTCTCCAGTTGATGTATTCAATCTTGGTGTTGGGAAATTTCCAGAAAGCTCAACCAGTGTTTTTGTCTTAGTGTATCCGATTCCACCGTAAAATGTTATCACAGGCAGGTTTAATGAAGCTATTGCGCTAATGTTTAAAGCTTCAACACCAACTGCAAGATTCTGATTATTGAGTGAGATATTTGAGCTTATGTTATTAGTATACCCATCTTCAGGTTGCAAACTCAGCGGAACATTGCCAGTTAGCTTAGTATAACCTGCGAAAAGTGAAACATCCAGCGGTAATAATTTATTACCTGGAATATACTGCATAATACTATGCAATAATCCAACTCCACACAACGAAACGTCACCATCTTTAATATTTAATTTGGGCATATACCTGACTTTTAATTCGGTACCCAGTGGAAGACCTATTCCGACCTGTATAGTAGGTACCGGAATTATCTTCCAGTTAGTACCGGGAGGTGTAGTAAATGAAGCAAGATCAACCCCGCTAACAGAATATGTCATTGGAAGGCCACCATCCTTGGGCCCTGAAATTGTTGGTACTGTACCTGTAGCAGGCGCTAAGTTTGAAGAGAGCCCTAGAGTTGAGATATCAAATGTTCCAGCAGAAGATGGAACAAATCCCATATTGAATGATGTGGTAATATCGAATCCCCCTAATTTATGAGGTTTGGCTGTATTGTACCAGCCTCCGTTAAGACCTGCTCCAAAGGCATTTGTCCATGGCGAGATATATGCTTCAATGAATTTCACACCATCAGCAGGAGCACTTCTTAAGAAGTCGGCATTATCAAACTGTGAAAATGATAATGTTGAAATAAAAATGAGGGCACTGATCAAAGTACCAAATCGTTTTTTGAATAGTCTATTCATAGCAGTTTAAATTAATTCATATTTCGAATTGATTACAAATATATAAAAAAATGAATACTTAAATAAAGCAGACAAATATTCAAGTACGACTATTCATATAACTCAAATGGAGAGATAAAGGTTGCTTAGCTACAGGTAATAAAATAAGCTTTTAATTATGATTCTACTTCTTATCAACGTTCTCAAGTGCACCAAGTTCCTCAATACCAATATTTTTTGATAAATCTGAAATATTCTTGAGATTAAAATCACCTCTAATTGAAATCAGTGAATTTCCCCCGGGACCTCCTGTAATTACAAGCAATTCAGATATGAGATTCCCCTTTTGCTTTATAAGAAATTTAGTTATATCACGTCCTTCTTTCACAACCATTAATTCTTCATAAACTGAAAAATCAAGTTTTTTACCAAGCTCACTATAGAAATTAAGGTTCTTATTCAATAGTGAATCTTCAACAGAAAGTATCCTGATTGATTTGAGCCGGCTTATTACGTTGTCAGCATCCTTATTATCAGAATCCATTTCCGAAAACATGCTGAACATTCTGCCTGACATCGATACAACCGTAAATCCCTCCCTCTCTGAATATTTATTAAACAGCTCATCAACCGGGTTGGATTGAGCCTGAATAATTAGTGTCAGGCAGAGAGCGGTAATTGATAGTAATAACTTTTTCATTTTATTGAATATTAATTATTTAACATTATTTCTCAGGTCCAATGGAAAGTTCCAGTGCTTTCTGAAGGTAATCGAAGCTTTTAAAGTTCTTCTCAATAATATTGGTCGACTTATTTATTGCATCAAAGCTTTTAATTGTCTGTTCATTCATTTTACTAACAGGTTCAAGAGCCCGCGTACCCCGATTTAATTTAGTTGAAACTTCCATAAGTATTTTCATTGTTTCGGCATATGCAAGTTTGGGATCAGAAAAGGTATCCATAGTTGCACTTTTGTGAACAAAAAAGAAATATGATGCTGTTAGTATAAGCAAACCGGCTGCTGCACTAAAGTAAGGCAGAATATACTTTCTGAAATTCTTCTTCTTTTTTATGCGATCAGCTTCATCAATCCCTGCCATTATACTGGCTTCAAAGCCAGGTGAAGGTTCAGGTACCTCAGCTGCCTCAGAATAATAACCGAAAATCACCTTTTCAGCTTCATATCCTTCAGGAATATTATTATTCTGAAAAAACCCACTCAAAGTCTTTTCTTCCTCTTCAGTACTTTCTCCCCTATAGTACTTTTCGAGCAATCGGTTCAATCCCTCTGTGTTCATATTGATACTTATTAAATTCATCCCTTATAATCCTTCTGGCGCGTGATATTGTTACCCTGAGAGTATTAATATTCTGACCGGTTTTTTCAGCTATCTCTTCATATGAAAAACCTTCAATATCTCTTAGTCTTATAATATCGCCGGATCCTTCCGGCAGGCGATCAATGATATTATGAATGATCTCATTTGATTCCCTGATCTCCATCTGCTCATGAGGCGAAGGAGATGCAAAGTATTTGTAATCTTGCCTCCTGTTTTCTTCATGATAAATATTCTTATGTTTTCTCAGCTGATCGATACAATAATTTTTTGTCATAGTTATTGCCAGGGCATCAACACTCTTATACTTATCAAGCTTATCTCCCATATTCCATAATTTAACGAAAATTTCCTGGACTGCATCTTCCGCATCCTCCTGATTCCTAAGGATGCGGAAGGCATATCCGTATAGTTTACGGCTGAGCTGTTGAACAAAATTATTAAAATCGTTCCTGGTCATAAGCAGAAAAACAATTACTTAAGTGCAGTAAAGATAGCTACATTAATAATTATTTACGATCTGCTACCATATTCAAACCATGGTTTTTCTTTGCATCATTTGAGAATTTTTTTGCTTCATTAAAAGTCATCTCTCCTTTTATCTGAATCAGTAAATTATCCTCGCCTCCTCCGATAAGCAGAAATTCTGTGAATTTTTTCCCTTCTGCACGCACTAACATCCTTAGATCCTGATCTGATTCTTTAACTCGCATAAACTCCTCATAGTCATTAAGTTTAATTCCCTTAATAACCATATCGTAAAAATTATCAACTTTCATGTTATCGTCATCCTGAACCAGTAGTCTTATCTCGGTTATATTTAAAGGTAATGCATCGTCATCATCGTCATCATCATCATCATCAAGACATCTGGCCAGATCAAGAAGATTGCCATTTATGGTTATAGTGACAAATCCATCTTTGCCTGCATATTTTTCAAATAATGCGTCAATCGATTTCTGACCATAAACAAATGTTGCTGTAACTGTTAAAGCAATAATTAGTAATAATCGTTTCATAGCGGTAATTTTAAATTTTCAAATTGGTTTTATTAGCATGACGTAACGACCGCTAATTCATTACAAACTTTTTTGCCCCCACCCCCAAAAAAGGGCACGGCCGTGTCTTGCTCACCGAAGCTTTAGCGTAGGTGAGAAGCGGCCAGTGGGCACTTTCCTATTTTTTTAAAGGTGATTTGGGTTCTTTTGACATTTCGCAATAATAAACCCAATCAACAAGTGCAGGTAAGATTCTCTGTAAGAGAGCAGTCAGTTTCCCCTCCCATGTAAGTAGTTTATTCCTCTTTTTCTTCCTGATGCCTTTAAGCACCCATCTTGCAACAAATTCAGGAGATTTCAGCTTATATTCGTCTCTGGGCGACTCGCCCTGTTCATTCCCATCCGCTGTAAGAGCATGTATTCGGATCTCAGTAGAAGTAAACCCGGGAGCAAGTATCATTACATGCAAACCCTTTTTCAGATTTTCGATCCTTATCGTCTCAAGGAATCCATGCATAGCAAATTTTGAAGCTGAATAACCTGTTCGTCCCGGTAATCCATGAAAGCCAGCTACAGAGGATATTCCAATCAATGAACCCTTATTCTTAAGCAGGTATGGTAAAGCATATTTCGTACAATAAACTGTTCCCCAGAAATTTACATCCATCAACCGATGAAGTACGCTTATTTCGACATCAGGGAATGAAGCTCTCATCGAAATACCTGCATTATTAATCAGAATATCAATAGCACCATATTTCTCAACAGTTTTTTCAATTAGCCATTTGCAATCATCCTCGTTGCTAACATCAGTTTTAACATAAAAGGCATCACAGTTATAGGATGCAATTAACTCTTTCACAATATCAGAAAGCCTCTCTTCAGATCTGGCAGCTAAAACTACCTTACTCCCATTCCGTGAAAACTCGCGTGCTATTGCTTCTCCTATTCCTGAAGATGCTCCGGTAACAATTACAACTTTCTCCTTAAAAAGGTTTTTCATAGTCTAACTCTTATATCAGACAATCGCAAGTGCTAAATTAGAAGTTTTAAAATGAAATTGGAATAAAAACCCATGTTTAATGAGTCTGATTAAAAGTTTCCTGAGCAATTTATTATTAGTAATAGCTTTTCACATAATAAATAATGCAATTTCTCAATTGAAATTTTATAAAATTATCTATCTGATAATTAACCCATATTTCTTATAAAAAAATGTAATCTTTGCTGTAACTTCGTTTCAAAATTTCTAATTCTAAATTCTATTAATTGTGAAAATTTTAAAAGACCTCAGCTATGCTTTTCTGTTTACAATATTAACAGGAAGCCTTAATCTTGAAGCGCAGCAATTAATGCGTTTCCCAGATATATCTGGCAGTTCAGTTGTGTTTACTTCTGGTGAAGATATTTGGACAGCTCCCTTGGAAGGCGGCAATGCAGTGCGTTTGACTATTCATGACGGTCAGGAACGTTATCCCAAATTTTCACCAGATGGCAATTTAATTGCTTTCACAGGTGATTATGATGGAAATTCTGATGTATACGTGATGAACAGCAACGGTGGAAATATCACCAGACTAACCTATCACCCTGGTTTCGATGAAGTTGTAGGATGGCATCCTGTAAAAAACAAAATAATTTTTAGAGCAGGAAGGAACAGTACCACCCGTTACACAAAACTCTTCATGATCTCTCCTGATGGCACTGGTCTGGAAGAACTTATTCTATATGATGCCTCGCGTGGAAGTTTTTCACCAGATGGCAGGCAGATTGCTTATAATAAAGTCAGCCGGGAAGACCGGACATGGAAAAGATATACAGGAGGTCTCGCTCAAGATATCTATATCTATAATTTTGAGAGCAATGAGGAAGAAAATATAACTAATTTTAAGGGAACCGACAGAATGCCGATGTGGATTGGTAATAATGTATACTTTATTTCAGACCGCAACAGGTACCTTAATATCTATGCATATAATGTTGAAAGCAAAGAAACTAGTCAATTAACCAATTTTACCGACTACGATGTTCTCAGACCCTCGGCAGGAAAAGATAAGATCGTTTATGATAAGGGTGGCAAATTATGGGTACTTGATATCAACAATAAAACAAGCAATGAACTAAACATTAAAATTAATACTGATGCCCCTGAAACCCGCCCCTATATTCAGAAGGTCGAAAATAATATCCAGGGATTTGATATTTCACCTTCAGGCAAAAGGGCAATTGTTGTCGCCAGAGGCGAACTGTTTTCTATTCCGGTAAGCAGTGGCATTACACAAAATATCAGTAATAACTGTGCCGCACGCGAGAAAGATGCAGTATGGTCGAATAATGGAAAAATGATAGCTTACTTATCAGATAAAAGCGGGGAGTATGAAATTTATATTCAAAATGCTGATGGAACAGAGGAAAGTATAAAACTGACCAGTCATAAGAATGGCTACCGGCACACACTCAGATGGTCACCCGATGATAAAAAGATTGCTTTTGCCGACCAAACTTTAAGATGCTATATTCTGGATGTAGGTACCAGACAGATTACAGAAGTGGATCAGGCAAAGTATGAAAATGCTGATATATCGCTTAATCATAAGCCAATCTATGATTATAACTGGTCGCCCGATAGTAAATTTCTGGCTTACTCTAAAATGAATAAGGATATGGTTTACCAGGTCTATATTTATTCATTGGAAACCAAAAAAGTCATCCCGTTGAGCAATGGTCTGTTTTCTGATTTTAATCCTCTGTTTACGAAAGATGGTGAACACTTGCTTTTTATATCAAACAGAAGGTTTAATCCGACTTATTGTGACATAGAATGGGAAATGGTTTATAAAGATGTAGCAGGAATTTATGCTTTAAGCCTTAAAAAAGAAGGCGAATCAATACTCCCTTTCAAAAATGATGTTGAAGAGGGACAAGACGATTCAATAAAACAAACTTCAGTATTCCGAATTGATTTTGAAGGAATTGAAGGTCGTATTGAGGCATTGCCTCTTCCAGCCGGGAATTACAGAGATTTAGCTGTGAATGAAACCAGTATATTTTACCTTAATAGTGAAGATGGTGATTATAATAAGATGGATTACAGAGAGCTTGGTCCAAGAACACTTTACAGCTATTCTTTTGATAAACAGAAAGAAAAAACTGTAATCGAAAGTATCAATAGTTATAAAATTTCTTCTGATGGCTCCAATATCATTTATGGTAAAAATAACCTACTTGGTATAATTCCTTCTGACTCTGAGGATAGTAAAGGTAATAAACTCAACTTGTCTGATTTGAAAATGAACATTGACCCTGTTTTAGAGTGGAAAGCTATTTTTAATGAAGCCTGGCGGATGGAGCGTGATTTTTATTACGAACCTAATATGCACGGGGTTGATTGGAATGCCATGAAAGAAAAATATAGTAAACTGATTGACAGAGCTACATGCAGACAAGATCTCCAGTTCATTATAGGTGAATTAATCGGAGAACTAAACACCTCACATACATATGTTTATGGCGGAAGAGGGCAACGTAAGGCCGACCGGGTAAATATTGGAATGTTAGGTACCGACTGGACAGCTGACCAGGCTATAAAAAGATATCAATTCAAAAAAATTTACAGGGTTCCTGACTGGTCCCGCCAGGTCTATGCCCCATTGTCTAAACCAGGTTTGAATATTAATGAAGGAGATTATCTTCTGGCAGTTAATGGGGAAAAGGTTACAACAGATAGAAATATTTATAGCTATTTTATTGATTTAGCAGGAAAACAGGTAAAACTGTTAGTTAATAATAAGGCTTCGGAAACTGGTGCCAGAGAAGTAACTGTTGAGCCATTAAGCAGTGAAGCTCAACTCAGATATAATTACTGGCTTGAAAACAACCGTATTGAAGTTGATAAAGCTTCAAACGGGCAAATTGGTTACATCTATATGCCTGATACTTACGAGGGATCTGGAATAGATTTTCCTAAATATTTCTATTCTCAAACCAAGAAAAAGGGCCTTATAATTGATGGCAGATTTAATGGAGGAGGTCTCGATCCGGAGATTTTTTTCCAACGCTTATTGAAGAAACCTCATGGATACTGGACAAGACGCTATTCGGAAGATCAGACTATTCCATTTTTAGCCGTTAATGCACATATGGCCTGTCTAACCAATCGTTATGCAGGATCGGGTGGCGATGAATTACCATACGAATTTCAATGGAATAAGATGGGACCTGTTATTGGAACACGTACCTGGGGAGGACTTGTTGGGGTATCCATGTTTATTGAGTTATTAGATGGTAGTGGGCTAACGGCTCCGGATTATAGAATTTATAACGAGAAGGGCGATTGGGTTGTTGAAAATGAAGGTATTGAGCCCGATATTGTTATTGAGCAAAACTCTTTGGAGTTATCGAAAGGAAGAGATACCCAACTAATGAAAGCAGTTGAAGTTCTTTTGAAAGAAATTAAAGAAGATCCAAAGTCTATTCCTGCACATAAGCCTTATCCATTAGATAATCATGCTAATGAATTATAAAACTAGTTTTTGATAGAATATTAAAGACTATAAACAGATTATCAGAGACATAAAAGGAGAAACTATTGCTAATTTCTCCTTCAATTTGTGATCCAGCTGGGTCTCGAACCCAGGACCCCATCCTTAAAAGGGATGTGCTCTACCAACTGAGCTACTGAATCAATATTTAATTGCCCTTGGACCCAGTACCCTTCCGCAAAGCGGAGTGCTCTACCAACTGAGCTACTGAATCAATATTTAATTGCCCCTGAACCCAGTACCCTTCCGCAAAGCGGAATGCTTTACCAACTGAGCTACTGAATCCTTCTTTTTTTTGCGAGTGCAAATATATGATAAAAATAATTTAATTCAAAAGAATGAAATATAATTCCCGGGTTTTTTAACCGATTATCGGATAAAAAATTCCTGAAAGAAATAAATGATAACAAAATCCAGATTATTTATCTTGAAAGAACAGGTATTTGCCTGTTTATTGATTCCTCAAGAGATATTAACGTTTCAGTTCGCACGATACCTTCAATATTCTGAATAGTATCAGTAAGTATTTTTCTCAGATGCTCATTATCGCGTGTATATACCTTAATGAATAACGAATAATTCCCGGTAGTGTAATGACATTCAATTATTTCCGGTATATTTTTAAACTGATCTATCACTTCCCGGAAACTGCCTGGATGATCAAGGAAAATTCCAATATAAGCACAAGTTTTAAATCCTACCATCACAGGGTCTACCTTAAATTCAGATCCTCTAATAACACCAATCCGGATAAGCCTCTGGACACGTTGATGTATTGCAGCACCTGAAACACCACACTCCCTGGCAACTTCAAGATATGGAATCCTGGCATTCTTAGTAATGATATCCAGAATCTTTTTGTCGAGATTATCAATCTGTAAACTTTCTGACATCCTTAGTATAATTAATTTATTGATTGAAACTATATGAATTTAAATTCTTACAAATTTAAAGGAAAAATAGAAAATACAATAATATCTAACAAATTGTTTTAATATTCAGACTATGAACCAGTTTTGTCCAAAGTCATCTCTAAATCAGGCTTTCCGGTTTATATATCCTATTATCTCATTAATATCGGAAAACCCTTTATCAACCAGGTAATTCTTAATGCCCTCTAGTATCTTTACTGAAGCCTGGGGGTCAATGAATGAGGCGGTTCCAACCTGTATGGCACTTGCACCTGCCATAAAGAACTCCAGAGCATCTGAGGTTGTCATAATTCCACCCATGCCAATTACAGGTATTTTTACAGATCTTGCAACCTGCCATACCATTCGAAGCGCAACGGGCTTAATTGCCGGACCTGATAGCCCACCAGTGATTGTTGAAAGAGAAGGCCTCATATTTTCGACATCAACAGCCATACCCAGAAGGGTGTTGATAAGAGATATTGAATCGGCCCCTTCCTCTTCGACAACTCTTGCGAAAGAGACAATATCTGTTACATTAGGAGATAATTTCACTATCAGCTTTTTCGAGTATACAGCTCTTACTTCCCTGGTTGCTTCACGGGCTGAAACGAGATTGGTTCCAAATGTCATCCCTCCCATTTTTACATTTGGACAAGAGATATTGAGCTCAATAGCTGGTATCTTATCTAGCTTGTTAATTCGTTCAGCAAGTGCAACATAATCATCAATATAACTTCCGTTTATATTCACAATTATGTTTGTTTTGTAGTTTAAAATGCGAGGGTAGATGAATTCTTCAAAATAATCAACACCCTTATTCTGTAGTCCAACGGCATTAAGCATGCCTGAAGGGGTTTCTGCCATCCGGGGATATTGGTTCCCCTCCCTGGGTTCAAGAGTAGTGCCTTTAACAACTATCCCTCCCAGACTTGAAACATCAAGAAAATCATCAAATTCAGGCCCATAGCCAAAAGTACCAGAAGCAGTCAGCACAGGATTTTTAAAATTCAAATCACCTATAGAAAAACCCAGGTTCACCATTTTAATTCATTTATATTGAAAACAGGTCCGTCAATACAGGTGCAAAGGTTGCCTCTTGTTGTATCAACAATGCAACATAAACATGCCCCAATGCCACAAGCCATAAGGTTTTCGAGCGACACCTCACAGACAATATTATTCTTTTCACAGTAACCTGCAACTGCCCTCATCATGGAGTCGGGTCCGCAACAATATATCCTGTCGTAGCTGCCTGTAACCAGTAGAGAATGATTAGTAACATATCCCTTTTCTCCTCTCGAACCATCCTCAGTAGTAAGAAAAACATTCCCGATTTTACTATATTCGTCAAACTCTAAAATACGTTCACTATTTCTGAACCCAAGTAGGATATCAGGAATATAATCATTTGATTTTAAATATTTGCCAAGAAACATTAGGGGAGCAACTCCACAACCTCCTCCCACAAGAAGAATTTTTTCATTCTCATTTGGCAAACCAAATGAATTCCCAAGCGGATAAATCATATTCAATATATCACCCACTCTAAGCTTTGAGAGTGTTTCGGTGCCTTTACCAGCTATCTGGATAAGCAACTTTATTGTATTCTTCTTATAATCGACATCATGTATTGAAATTGGTCGTCTAAGAAATGTATCCGTACTACCATCGACTCTTACTTGTGCAAACTGCCCTGGCTTTAAATCGGAAAGTTTATTATTACCTGATAGTTCAAGAATAAAAAAGTCATTAGTCAGGCGCTTGTTTCCAATTATTTTAAGATCCTCTATGCGCTTTGCCATCTACATTGGGTTTGTCACAAAGATAATTTTAATGAGTGATATCAGAAAATATTATGTGCGATTAATAAGAATGCAAATAAGAAGGTTGATGGGCTGATGGGTTGATGGGCTGAAGGGTTGAAGGGCTATGTAATTTACTAATGGAAAGATAAATAACTCATAAACAATCCTTTTCAACATTTAAACATTTCAACTATTCAACTTCTAAATTAGGTTAATATGATTAATTATTAAAAATAAGAGTGTATGATTTATAGTTATCAATGAGTCGGGAAATATTCTTCAAAGCTGTTATTATCGTAAAACCAAACGATTTTTTCAACTACCCTGGTTCTGTTATTACTTGTAGCTGCAACATCCTTTTTTAATTGATCCTTACGGGATTCTTGTAACTCTGAATCTGATTCATTATGCTCATCCCTGGCCGATACAGCATCAGTTCTTTCAAAATTACCAGCGTTTTCCTCAAAAAGAGTCTGCTCCTTATTGTCTTTATACATAGATCCCTTACCAAATAATAACCACTCATTAGAAAGAAACTGATACTTTTCAAGCATTTTCAATACAAAATCAAGACTTGGATTATTTCTTCCGGAGAGGATATGGGAGATACCAGAAGGCTGAACACCTATCTCTTCTGCTAACTGAGCTGAGGATTTGTTTTCAGATATAAGAAATTCTCTGATTCGCTCATTCATGATTGTAACTATTGATATTACAAATGTAAATATATTATAGTTTACAACTGTAATCTTTATTGGTTACAATTGTAATTTATATGTATATCTGTAATTTCGCATCATTATTAGCATTTACTATATTATTGTATAACAGCTATTTAAAAATCATGAATATCTTTAGCGTCACTACAGTTTAGAGCTATATATCTATGGTATACAATGCATTAAACCTGTTTTCTAAAGAAATATTGTAATATTCTATAGAATTACCTGATTCCAATACGATTATATGGTTAATTAACATAACATATCTAACTGATTATAGGTTTTCTATAAATATAAATAAATTTATTAAGCAAAAGTTATCTGTGTAACTTCAGATTAGACTATTTATGGTTACATATGTATATATTTACCACTGTAAAGAGTAGTTACAGATGTAACTTGTGATTTTTGCTCATTTAAATTTGAAAAAGGATTGAATTGAAATTTATATGTCTATTAATAGCCTAAACTGTTATTAATAAAAAATAGCTTTTTCAGTCAGTATCCCTCCCAGCCCATCAAATATTCGATTCTGGTGAGGTTAAGCGATATTGAAAAAAAGTTCCTAATTTGAATGGATTTATCAGTTAGAATATATTTCTTTAGAAATCAAAAAATAAAATATGTCAAAATCCAAATTTTCTTTCCCGTTACATTATCAAATTATTATTGCTCTGATTGCTGGAGGATTTTTCGGTTATTTTTTCCATGATAAGGTTATTTACACGAATTGGGCAGGGGAAATATTTCTCAGGGGCCTGAATATGATTATTGTTCCTCTTGTTCTATGCTCTATAACCACTGGAGTTGCGAGTGTCGGGACAAGTGGAAATCTGGGCCGGCTTGGACTTAAAACTATGGGATTCTATCTATTATCGACATTAATGGCGATAATTACAGGTTTTATTTTTGTAACGATTATTAAACCAGGTGTTGGTGCTGATCTGGGACTTAAAGTGCCTGTCGATGATATTTCTGCAATTTCGGAGGGCTTTGGAACTACACTAATAAAAATTGTACCTACTAACATCTTTGAAGCTCTGATGCGTGGACAGATGCTATCGATAATATTTTTTGCTATTCTATTCGGTTTTTTTCTTACTAAAGTGAATGAAAAGCCACGTATGCTATTATTAAATGTATTCAGCGCTACTCTTGATGTTATTATGAAAATAACTCTTTTCATAATAAAATTTACTGCTATCGGTATATTCAGTATTACTGCAAAAGTAATAGCTCAACAAGTTCAGATGGGCAATGATATCACTGAGGTAATAAGCAGGCTGGGGCTATACTTTGTAACTGTTTTATCGAGTCTTCTATTCCATGGATTGGTTACACTGCCTCTCTTATTGAAATTATTGGGTCGTGTAAATCCGGTTAAGCACTTTAAAAACATTGTGACTCCTCTTCTGACAGCATTTTCAACGTCATCATCAAACGCTACCTTGCCTCTTACCATGAAAGCCATTGAAGATAACGATGGAGTATCAAACAAAATTGCCAGTTTCACTCTTCCACTCGGAGCAACTATAAATATGGATGGTACAGCATTATACGAATGCGTTGCAGTTTTATTTATTGCACAGGCTTATGGAATTGATCTTTCGTTCGGACAACAGCTAATCGTTATTTTCACTGCTCTGCTGGCTGCGATAGGTGCAGCAGGTATTCCGATGGCTGGACTGGTAATGATGGTTGTAGTGCTGAAAGCAGTAGGTCTTCCTCTTGAAGGAATAGGCCTTATACTTGCTGTAGACCGTATTCTCGATATGTTCCGTACATCCATAAATGTTTATGGTGATACATGCTGTGCTGTTATTATTGCAAAGTCGGAAGGAGAAACGCTGAAAATATAGCAAAACCAACAGCTATACAAAGTCACAGACTTCGCCAGGCGCTTTGGAGTTACGACTCGGTATCTAAATTTATTATTATTCGCAGGTAGAAAATTAATTACATGAGCCGGAACATCCTTCATGGTCATCAGAACTACCACATGAAGAACAGGAGTGATCGTTCCCGACGATCTCTTCAGCAGTAGCTTTGCGAACATCGACTATCTTACCAGAAAAGAAAAGATCAAGACCAGCCATTGGATGGTTGAAATCCATCCTGACATGGGTTTCAGTAATTTCATTTATTATTCCATTCAACGGATTTCCCTCTGTATCCATCATCGGTACTTCGTTTCCAACGCTACAGATATCCCCGTTGATTTTACCGTCTGCCTCAAAAACAGAGATTGGAACATCAACAATCATATCTTCCCTCTTTTCTCCATAAGCCATTTCAGAATTCATAGTGAACTTAAAAACATCTCCTGTATTTAATGAACTGATATTTGATTCAAAAACCGGAAGCAATCTGCCAGTGCCATAAACAAATTTAAGAGGACTATTTTCATCAAGAGTTTCAATTATTCTTCCATCTGCATCACTTTCCCTCAATTCATAAATAAGAGAAACCATTTTATTCTTATCAACTTTCATCACTATTTGATTTAAAATGTGTATTAACTATTTTATCAATAAATCTTAAGTAGCTTCTAAAAAAACAGCCACAAAGATAATATAAAATGGGTATCAGGAAAATTTAAACAACCCGGGATTTGCTTATTATGGTTTGGATCAGCTAAAAATTAAAACTGATTCTTATTTCAGGATTACCATAAACATCATATCCTGAGTTATTTAAAGCCCACAAAACCATTAAATTAAGTGATGATCGTCTGCCTAACTGCTGACTTATACCACCTCCGGCCAAAATTGTATTTAAATAAAACCTGTCGGAAGTGTATGGAGGATATTTCCAGAAAGAAGATTGAAGACTTAGCAGCTCATCTTCGCAATGAAGAAATATCCCGGTATGCCCTCCTATAGGGATAAAAGAACTTATATCCTGAATAACAACAAATTGCAAATACCCTTTTCCCCCATATACATTTGTCCGGCCAAAAGTGTCTTTATAGAATCTATAATCAGGTCCAACTGCAACGGCCAAACGGGGTAATACCCATAATCCTATTACCGGGGAGATCTGTATATCAGTAATTGTTCCAAACTGCAAACCGAAGCTACCGCCATAGAATAACCTCTCCTTTATTGGTGGTGGCTCTTCTCTAGCTTTCTGACCGGAAATTGTTGATAATGATGTAAAAAAAAGCAGAGAGATTAAAATAGTGATCAGTACATGGCGCCTGAAGGCTATACAGTAATTATTAATGATCATTTTTACCAGTTTGTGATTTGAATTGTCAACAACACAAATAAACGAAAAAATCGGTCTTTTAATATCCGCTGACAGCAATCTTTTAGAAAAAACACAATATGCTGCGAAAACCTATTATTTATAAAGGAATTGATGCCTTCTGACATGAAGGAATATTATTCCTTTTGAGTTATTTGCGATAAAAAATACTATTTTTCAATTTCTTCATATGAGGCAACAATTCCTTTGATCAATGATGAGCTGAATCCATTATGTTCCATTTCGTTTAAACCAACTATCGTACATCCTTTAGGAGTTGTCACTTTATCAATCTCAAATTCAGGATGTTGATGTCCTTCTATCAAGAGATCAGCTGCACCTTTAACTGTCTGATTAACTATAGCACTTGCAGTACTTGCATCAAACCCTATTTGAATTCCTCCCTGAATCATTGCCCTGATAAACCTGAGTACATAAGCAATTCCACAGGCACCTAATATAGTTGCCGATTCCATTAGTTCTTCATCGATTGTCATTGAGGTTCCTATAAGATCAAACAGATGTTTAACTGATTCTATCTCTTTTATTTCGGCTCTGTTATGGCAAATACATGAAACTGACCTGCCTACACTGGCAGATATGTTAGGCATTACCCTGAATATTGGAATTTTTATCCGCATCATATCCTGAATCTGACTGAGAGTAACCCCGGTACTTACTGATACAAGAATATGCTTCTGTGCATCCAGGTGGTCTTTAATCTCATCCAGGACATTGGCGAAGTTATAAGGCTTAACTGCAATGATAATAAGGCCGGATTCTTTCGTCGCCTGGATATTATCGTTTGTTAGTCTGATGCCATATTCTTCCAAATAAGCTAACTCTTGTATGTTTCTTCTCGTTACGGTAATATTTTTTGCAGACAATGAATTATCTTTTATAAATCCCTGCAACAAGGATAAGCCTATGTTTCCGCATCCTAATATTGATACCTTTAAATCTTTCACTATTAATATATTTTATAGATTTAGCTGTAATTAAAATAAACAGTCGCAAATATAAGATATTAACTTAATATATGACATACAGTCACTATACATCAATTAATATTTTCCAGATTCAAATGCCAGGTTTGAGAAAGCTTAGCTGGTTGTCTGGTAAAAACAGCCTCATTGTTATACCACAAGTATTAATAATTAAATACCTTAGTAAAAATAATTTTGATTTATCAATTGCAATTAGCTGGATCAATATGAATATTATAATAATTGGAGGAACCAGGGGCATTGGAAAAGAGGTTGCTCTTTATTTTGCGCAAGATAAAGGCAACAAGGTTCTGGTAACCGGGAGAAATGAAAATGCTCTAAAGAATCTTTCCTCAATTTACAGTAATATCTATACCTTTCCTTTAGATCTGGCATTATTTGAATCTAAGGTTGGAATATTTAAAGACGCTGTCATAAATCATTTTAAGAGAGTTGACATTCTTATTAACATGGCTGGGATGCTCGTTGTAAAAGATTTTATCAACATTTCAACCAATGAAGCAAGGTTGATGATGGAGACAAATTTCTTCGGACCGGCTTCTGTAATCAGGGAAATTAAACCTCTCATGCAAAAAGGATCTCATATTGTAAATATATCGAGTATGGGTGGTTTTCAGGGTAGTACAAAGTATAAAGGACTCTCCTATTACAGCGCATCAAAAGCTGCATTAGCCTCTCTTTCAGAATGTCTGGCAGCAGAATTCACGGAGTCTGGTATCAGTGTTAACTGCCTTGCTCTGGGAGCTGTGCAGACCGAGATGCTCGAGGAGGCTTTTCCCGGATATAAAGCTCCGGTTGATGCAATAGAGATGGCAGGATTCATTTCAGGCTTTGCAATGAACGGTCACAAATTTATTAATGGGAAAATTATACCTGTGGCTGTTAATAATCCTTGATCTCAATTTTACCATCAAGGGCAAGTAACACATTAAAAGCGAGTGCTTGCATCTCATCTTCACCAGGATAGACTACTACTTCTGCTATAAAATCAACCATCGATCTGATATTGTTAATATTATCCTCCTGGTAGGCCATCCCACCCGTCAGAATTATTGCATCTACCTTTCCATCTAAAACAGCTGCCATTGCTCCTATCTCCTTTCCAACCTGGTAAGATGCCGCATCTCTTATCAGGATAGCTTTATTATCCCCATTTTCAGCCATCCTACATACCTCTATGAAACTATTTGTACCCAGATAGGCCACCATCCCTCCTTTCCCGGATAGCATAGACATTAATTCAGAATGCGAATATTTCCCACTGAAACAAAGGTCAACCAACTGTCCTGAGGGTAATCCTCCTGAACGTTCAGGAGAAAAAGGACCATCCCCATTGAGGGCATTATTCACATCAACCACCCTGCCTTTTTTATGCGCACCAACACTCACTCCACCACCCATGTGGGCAATCACAAGATTTAAATCCTCATATTTTCTACCAATTGAAGCAGCATAAACACGAGCAACTGCTTTCTGGTTAAGAGCATGAAATATAGATTTCCGCTCAATCTCAGGATGGCCTGAGATTCTGGCAACAGATTGAAGTTCATCTACACCAACAGGATCGACTATATAAGCAGTTGCTCCATGCAACAGAGATGCAATTTCATCAGCTATAAGCCCACCAAGATTACTTGCATGCTGACCTGAAAATCCGGTTATTAAGTCATCCTTCATTTTCCCATTAACCTTATATACACCTGATTCTATGGGCTTTACAAGACCACCCCGGCCAACAATGGCAATAATGCCGGCAAAATCAATCTTCCTTTCAGACAATTCATTCATAATAAAGTCTTTCCGGAAATTGAATTGATCTGGTATTCTTTCAAAACGGGATAACTCTTCAGTAGTATGTCTGAGAGTTTTCTCAAAAATCAGATTTGCCTCTTCGAAAAGAGAAAATTTAGTTGATGTTGATCCCGGATTGATAGCCAGGATTAGTCGATTTGACATAAATTAATAAATGTTGTAAAACATTGTATATACCTAGCAATAAGCCATCTATACCATAAGACAAGCAAGAGTAATACAAAAATACTTTGATTTTTCACTTTCACTTCTCGAAATTACGATAACAGGTTTTTCTGTACCTCGTATCAATCCGGCCAATTCACCATTTGCAAAGAGCATTAGTCCCTTATAGAATGGGTTTGAGGATTCTAGAGAAGGAAAGAGCAAGATATCAGCATCTCCGTTAATGGGTGTATTAACGCCTTTTATATCAATACTTTTTTTATCGCAGGCCAGGAACAGATCAAGTGGTCCATCCATAACACAGTTTTTTATCTGACCGCGGTCGGCCATCTTACACATTATTGCATAATCAACAGAATTTTCAAAATGGCGGCTCATTTTTTCAGAAGCCCCGAGGAGTGCTATTTTAGGCTTTTCAATTCCGAACCTGCGTGCCATTTCAATCGCATATCCTGCCATTGCAATTTTCTGATCCAGGTCAGGAAATGGAATTACTGCCGGATCGGTAATAAACAGGAGTTTATGGTAAAATGGTATTTCTAAGGCTCCTACGTAGCTTAACACAGCATTTGGGAGCATCAAACCGGTTTCCCTATCCATCACTGCCTTCAGAAACTTATCCGTTCCTGCAAGCCCTTTCATAACTATATCGGCATCTCCTTTTTTTGCTAACCTGACAGCTTCGATAGATGCTATGTTTTCATTGTCAGCTTCAACAATAGTGAAGAGTTTTTCATCGATTTTTTCTTTTTGGCAGGTTTTAATGATTTCGGTTGATTTTCCAACCATAATAGCTTCCACAAATCCATTATTAACAGCTTTGTGAAGAGCTCCGATAGTATTTTTATCCTGAGCCCATGCAACAGCAATACGGTGCTTCTTTTTGAGTGCCAGCACCTCCTTCTCCATCTGGTCAAGAGTTCTGATCATATTATTGCTATTTGCATGCTGCAGCAGCCAGGAGTATACTATCAAATTTTGCCTGTTCTGAATCGGATCTGGAAGTAAGAACAATAGGCACCAGAGCTCCCAGGATTATTGAAGCAACCTTTGCTTTTGCAAAAAAGACAAGTGATTTATACAGAACATTACCTACTTCAATGTCGGGCATCAGCAGCAGATCGGTATCCCCGGCGACTTCGCTCCTGATTCCTTTATGCTGTGCACTTTCCAGACTAACAGCATTATCGAATGCCAAAGGGCCATCAATAATACAATTCCTGATCTGGTCGCGTTGATTCATTTTTGACAGAAGGGCTGCATCCAGAGTAGCCTCCATATTCTCATTAACCATCTCAACAGCACCCAGAACTGCAACTTTTGGCATAGTGTACCCAAGACAATTTAGACATCCGACAGCATTATTTACAATTGCAATTTTTTCTTTCAGGTTTGGAGCAATATTCATTGCAACATCAGTTACTGCTATCACTTTATGATAAGTATCAACTTCAAAAAGGGCAAAATGTGAAAGCAAATTTCCTGTTCTTAATCCCCATTCTCTATTAAGCACACTTTTAAGCAGTGATGATGAACCAATCTTGCCTTTCATTAAAATATCAGCCTGTTTATTATTTACCATTTTTACAGCCAATTCAACAGATTTTTCGATAACAGGTTCATGAATTATCTTTATACCATCTATATTGTAATTAAATAAATCGCAAATGTTGCGTATTCCTTCCTCATCACCAATAAGAATTGGCTCAACAATATTTTCTTCCCTGGCTCTCACAACAGCGCCCAATGAATGTTGATCCTGAGCTGCAGCCAGAACAAGCTTTCGTTTGGGGCCACCCTCAAGGAGTTTTCTCAGATCATTAAGTTTATTTAACACCATTACTTTACAATTTGAAGGTTAGCTTTTAAATTGTTAATGCTCTTTAATATAGTGTTTTCCAAAACATGAGTTTGATCTAATATATTATTGTCATTAAATCAGCAATCAAGTCAAAGGTAAACAAAAATTATCTACTCAAAGATACAACAACTCACCCATTTTAGAAAGGATTTCCGAAGCCCCTCCCTCAAGAAAGATATCAGTTACAGAGCTGGTCAGATGAGATTTTGCAATATTTATTTCTATTATTTTAGCACCATTCTTCTTAGCTATTAATGGAAATTCAGCAGCTGGCAATACTTCTGCAGCTGTACCAACAATTAACATGACATCGGCTTTACTAACTTCCTCATATGATCTTGTTTTGGCATAATTGGGGATAGGTTCATTAAAAAAAACGATATCAGGTTTTAATATTCCTTTACATACATAGCAGGTTGGAGGAAGATAATTAAGATCAGCGAAACTAATGTCATATTCCGAGTTACATTCAGTGCAAATTAATCGCTTTAGATTGCCGTGCAATTCAATTACTCGTTTACAGCCAGCATCTTGGTGCAGGCTATCGATATTTTGTGTAATGATTGATTCGACAAAACTACGTTGCCCCATTTTTGCCAGGATCATATGGGCAATATTTGGTAGTGCTTCTCCAAGATGGTCATAAAATATTTCCTTTATCTTAATCCATGACTGTAAAGGTTTTTTATGAAAAAAATCTATTTCAAGATATATGGGATGGTGTGAGTTCCAAACTCCACCTTCTCCTCTAAAGCTGGAAATCCCACTATCGACAGAAACACCGGCACCCGTAAATGCAACTGCATATTTGGCATTTCTAATCAGATCTGCAGCTTTTTGTATTTCATTTAATAACATTAGATTTTAATCATAACTTCCTCGTATTTTTTTCAACAATACCAGGAAGTGTATATTGGTTCATGTAATTAAAGGAAAGTTACCTTATAAAAAAAAATTCTAGGCTGTTTCCTCAGTTAGATATTTATGCACTGACACACTTGTATCTTCATTAAACTGGATTTTGAAACCTAGTTTTCTGAAGACAGAAATCATGGGTTTGTTATTTTTAGTAGTCTCTGCAAGAAGACGCTTAATTCCTTTGCTTTTGGCTATCTCCATACAGTATTCGGTAAGAATATTACCCAGTTCTTTCTTTTGCCACTTATCCGTTATTAAAATAGCATATTCCATAGTTTCAACATCGGGATCTGCAATGAGCCTGCCAACGCCAATAATTTCTTTCTTTCCGTTTACTTCTAATTCAGCAATAATTGCTATTTCCCTGTCATAATCGATAAAGCAAAATTGGGAAGCTACTTCATGCGAATCAAAATAAAAGTCATACCTGAACCGAAGATAAATTGATTCTTTTGAACAACTTTCCAATAGTTCAAACCACATAGGTTCATCTTCAGGTTTAATAGGTCTAAGCAAAACTTCTGTTCCATCGTTAAGTTTTACAGTGGAAACCAAACTTTCAGGGTATGGTCTTAAAATGAGGTGAGAATACTCTTTAACAGGTTTGTTGAGAAGTTCATGATCAATAACAATCCTTGCATCGAGTGCAATTACTTCATCAGGAGAGACCAGAATTGGATTAATGTCAAGTTCTTCAATTTCAGGATAATCTGCAGCAAGGTATGACAAACGGATTATTGCTTCAATCAGTTTGTCTATATTTTTTGCCTGACTACCACGATATCCTGTAAGCAGGGGATAAATCTTAAGTGACTGTAACATTTGCCTTGCAAGCCGTTCATTCAAAGGAGGAAATTCCAACCTCTTGTCCTTAAATAACTCAGCTGATGTTCCTCCCATCCCAACTAACATCACAGTGCCAAAGACCGGATCTTTCTTAATTCCAAGAATCAATTCAATAGCATTCTTTGATGAGATCATTTTTTGTATGGAGACACCTTCAATTTTTGCATCCGGCAATTTTTCAGAAACGGTTTTAATCATATTCCTGAAATTTGCTCTTACCATTTCTCCATTCCGAATATTCAACGCAACTCCACCAGCGTCAGATTTATGTGAAATATCAGCAGAATAAATTTTCATAACCACAGGGTATCCTTTCTTGTTTGCGATGGTAACAGCCTGATCTTCATCAATCGCCAGCTCGGGTTTCGTAGTTGCAATACCATAGTCATTAATAAGAAGCTTGGAGTCGTCTTCGTTCAGAATTTTTGCCTTGGGAAAAACAGTAGTAAGATATTTTTTTCTGAGTTCATTCCTGTCATAACTGAAAGATACCGGAACTTCTTTGGGTGTTTCGTATAAAAGCTCCAGATTTTTGGAATAATAAGAAAGAGTCATAAATGCCTGTATGGCCTGTTCGGGAGATCTGTAAACGGCTATGCCAGCTTTATTGAAAACAGTCATACCTTCTCTCATACTTGCACCGCCCAGCCATGCAGCCATAATTGTTTTTGAAGTTTTAGTGGCTATCTCTGCAATGGCTTTTGCAGTTTCTGTAGGTTCAGTCATTGCCTGCGGAGTAAGAAGTACCAATACTGCATCAACATTTTCATCCTCCAGTACTATTTCAGTTGATTTGGCAAAACGTTCGGGTGTGGCATCCCCCAGTACATCAACCGGATTACCATGCGACCAGAATGGAGGAAGATAATCATTCAGTTTTTGCATAACGGGATCAGATAGTTTCACAAGCTTACCACCCCATGACATCAATGAATCTGTGGCCATGACACCCGGACCACCAGCGTTGGTTACAATCGCCAGATTAGCCCCTCTTGGCACTCTCTTTCTGCCTATAAGGTCAGTGAAATCAAAAATATCACCAAATTTAAAGACTCTCGCAATTCCTGCTCTTCTGAATACTGCATCGTAAATAGAATCTTCTGAAGCCAATGCTCCGGTATGTGAAGCTGCCGCAGCTGCTGATTCCGGAAAACGACCTGATTTATATACAATAATTGGCTTTTTCCTTGCAAAAGCACGGGCTGCTGACATGAAAGCACGGGCATTTGCAATAGATTCAACATACAGTACAATTGATTTGGTGTTGGGATCCTGACCAAAATAATCAATCAGATCTCCAAAACTAACGTCCATTGAATTACCAATTGATACAAAATATGAGAATCCGATATTGGCCTCATAAGCCCAGTCCAGAACAGATGTACATAATGCACCTGATTGAGAGATAAAAGCAACATGCCCATGTTTTGGCATTCCATTTGCAAAACTAACATTCATGTTCAATCCAGGTACAATAATTCCAAGGCAGTTAGGGCCAATGATCCTCATATCAGGAAATTTAGCTTTTTCAGCTTTAACCTGCTCCTGAAGTTTTTTACCTTCTTCACCGGCTTCCATAAACCCGGCTGACATGATAATTACCCCGTTAATTCCGGCTTCTCCGCATTCACGAATCAGCATTGGTACAGTTTTAGCAGCAGTCATTATTACAGCCAGATCAGGGGTTTTTGGCAAACTCTTTACATTGGGAAAACATGGAATTCCCAGAACTGCTTCCCGTTTAGGATTAACAGGATAAACAACCCCATTAAAACCTCCTCCTACTAAATTTTTTAAGGTTATTCCACCAACACTGCCAAGATTACTCGACACTCCAATCAGGGCAATTCGCTTTGGGCTGAAAATACTGTTAAGTTTTTTAATCGGCATTGTTTATTTTTTTTAATATTCGTATAATTAATGATAGGGCAAGTTCAAGCACTAGATGTAAAATATTAAAAGACCCGGGAAAGTCAGGATTCGAGATACACTATAATACAAATAGGTTTAAATAAATATGGCTATCAGGAATCTTAAACATAAATATATTGATTTTCTTCGTATGCCCCTTACCCTGAAGGGTGCGAAAAAAATCAATTACTCCCTTTAGGGTTGGGGCAAATAATTGATTTTTAAGCACCATAGTATTTTCGTTTATAAAAACCGATACACATATAAATTAATAAAGCAAGCATTAACCTAAGCTTCAGATGATTAAGATCATTTTGTAGCAGGTTTGACAAACAATATTAAAATGGTACCAATTAAAACTGCTATACCCGAGATGGTAAAAGCTAATGGGAAATTTCCCAGGTCACCCATTTTACCTCCGAGAATTGGTCCCAGGATACCTCCAACACCATATGAAAGAAAAATGAAGGGATAATTCTGTCCAACATTTTTAGCTCCGAAAGTATCAGCTGTAATGGTAGGAAAAAGTGCAAAATTACCACCAAAGTTAAAGCCAATAAGAGTGGCGCCAAGGTAAAGAAGAAGCTCAGTACCAGCCATATAAGTAAATAACAGGACAATAATTCCCTGTGTAGCAGTCATAATAACTATGGATTTTTTACGGCCCAATTTATCACTGATCAATCCCCAAATAATTCTACCCAGACCGTTTGCAAGACTAAAAAAGACAGCCATGGCGGTTCCGGCAATAGCACTGGCTTGCGCAGCCGACATCCCGGCGTTTTGTAAAGCTTCCATGGGATATAACTTCATCAGACCTATTGACATCAGACCTGCACCTGCGCTGAACACAAAGGTCAGAAAAATAAGATAAAACTGGATCTTACCCAGCATTTCACTGCTGTTAAACTCCTGAGTACTTGTGGCTCCGGAAGACGATGGTTTATTTGCATCAAAACCAGCCGGTTTCCATTCGGCAGGAGGAAATTTCATCCACAAGCCTCCAACGATAACCATAATAGCAAACGCGATTCCATATACAGCAAATGTGCCTGACAAACCCATGTTGGACAATAAGTGGCCCCACTGGCCTGCAAGCTTTACCCAAAGCATGGCTCCAAATCCAAACCCGGCTACTGCCAGACCAGTTATCATACCTTTCTTATCCGGAAACCATCTCATCCCAACAGCTATTGGAACAACATAGGCGAATCCAATACCAGCACCGCCAACCAACCCGATAAGAATGAGTAATTTCCAGAAACCGGTACCTCCAATTAATCCGGCCAGTAAATAACCAATTCCAAGGATAATACCCCCTATCCATGTAAGCTTTTGAGGGCCCCATGTCTTAAGTTTTTTACCTGCAAATACCATAGATATTGCAAATGAGGCCAGACCAATTGCGAATACCCATTGTGTATTTTCTTTTGACCATCCTTCTGCCACCAGGGAAGGAGTAAATACAGACCAGGCATAAATTGCACCGAGGGCGAGCTGAATCATAATTGCTCCAACGACCACCAATCCTCTGTTCATTACTTTGTTGTTATTCATGTTTTTAGTATTAATGAGTCAGGTTTTAAAAATTCCGAAACCGGAAATTGCATATTCACAGCTTTTTCCGACTTCAGATTTTTTGTGTTTTACCAGAATATTATCTTTTTACTTCAACTTTGGCACCATTAATGATTGATTCAACTATGCCCGGATCAAGTAATGTTGATGTATCTCCCAGATTGGAAGCATCACCTTCCCCAATTTTGCGTAGAATCCTGCGCATGATCTTTCCTGAGCGGGTTTTTGGTAATCCACTGACAATTTGAATCAGATCAGGTTTGGCAATAGGTCCGATGTACTTTGTTACTGTATCCCTGATTTCCTTTTCGATGGTTTTCATCTCCTCGTCAGAAAGCTCATCACAAATTACATATGCATAAATACCCGATCCTTTAATAGCATGCGGATATCCAACAACTGCCGACTCATTAACTTTGGGATGCTGATTGATGGCATCTTCTACTTCAGCTGTTCCAATTCGGTGACCTGAAACGTTGATTACATCATCAATACGTCCGATGATCCGGTAGTATCCCTCTTCATCGCGCTTTGCTCCGTCGCCTGTGAGGTACAATCCCTTGAAAGCAGAAAAATATGTTTCGTAGCATTTTTTATGGTCTCCATAGTTAGTCCTGATCATTCCGGGCCATGGAAATTTAATACATAAAATACCTTCAACTCCATTCCCTTTTAATTCATTTCCTTCCGGGTCAACCAATATTGGTTGAATACCGGGAAGAGGTAAAGTTGCCAGAGAAGGTTTAGTAGGTGTTATACCTGCCAGGGGAGTAATCATAATGCCTCCGGTTTCAGTTTGCCACCACGTATCAACTATGGGACAGCGGCCTTTACCAACAAGATCGTGATACCACCTCCAGGCTTCTTCATTAATTGGTTCTCCAACCGTACCCAGAACCTTTAATGAGCTCAGGTCGTGTTTTTCAACCCATTCGTCTCCAAGTGCAATTAATGCCCTGATAGCAGTGGGAGCAGTATAGAATTGGGTTACTTTGTACTTATCTACTGTTTCCCAGAATCTACCGGCATCAGGCCAGGTTGGAACTCCTTCAAACATAAGGGAAGTAGCTCCGGTTAATAATGGCCCGTAAACAATATATGAGTGTCCCGTAACCCAGCCAATATCTGCGGTACACCAAAAAATATCGCCGTCGCTATATTGGAAAACGTTCTTGAACGTATATTCGGCAAAAACCATATAACCCGCTATAGTATGAAGCACGCCTTTTGGTTTTCCGGTAGAACCGGAAGTATAAAGAATGAAAAGCGTATCTTCAGCATCCATGACTTCGGCTGTGTTGTCGGAGTTCACGCCTTTTATCAGGTCGTGCCACCAAATATCGCGGCCATTAACTAATTTAATATCTTCTCCGGTACGTTTGAGGACAATGGCGTTTTTAACGGTGGGGCATTTTAGCAGTGCCTCATCAACAATGGCTTTCAGAGGAATACTCTTGGCTCCCCGGTAACCACCATCTGAGGTAATAACTACATTTGATTCAGCATCGATGATCCTGTCGGCCAATGAAGTTGGAGAGAATCCTGCAAACACTATGGAGTGTATGGCGCCTATTCTTGCACAGGCAAGCATGGCTATTACTAACTCCGGTACCATAGGCAGATAAATAGTCACCCTGTCGCCTTTTTTTATACCAATTTTTTGTAATCCATTGGCAAACTGTTTCACTTTATCAAATAACTCACTGTAGGTCAGTTTGACCTCTTTTTCTTTCGGGTCGTTTGGTTCCCATATAATAGCAACCTGATCTTTACGCATGAACATATTGCGTTCGAAAATGTTTTCGGTTATGTTCAATTTCCCATTTACAAACCAATTTACATCGGGAGCATCCTTCCCCTCGAATTTCCAGTCTAAAACATTATCCCATTTTTTCCGCCAGAAATGGCTTTCAGCTATATTTGCCCAAAATCCTTCCGGATCGGCAACGCTCTCTTTATACTTTTGCAAATATTCTGCTAAACTTGTGATCTTATTTGTCATAACTCTGAATTTATTTTAATTAGTAATATATGCTCAATATTAGGTTAATCTGATAAATATAGAATACATCCAAAAGGAATCAATTTTGCTATTGCACCTTGCTTTCTGATTGGAGACTTCAAAAAGCTAATTTACAATGAGATTGTTACTAAGTTCACAAAGATATATTTTAGGATGAAAAAAACAATACTTCTATTCCTCTTTTTTTGATTATATTTAAAATCCGAATTTTGATAATGTTCATATATTAAAGGAAATTTCTGAAGTACAAATTTATTATCAGATCAAATACTTTTTCTGGGAAGAATTTAATATATAATTAATCTTTAGTCTGATTAATTCATAAACATCAAAAAAGACAAAAGACAAAAGACAAAAGGCTAAAGACAAAAGGTTTAAAACATTATTAAAAACAATCATAAAAATCATTTATACAAAAAAATAGTTAAAAAATCTTACAAATGCCTAACTTTTATCTTTTTACTTGTGTCTTTTATCTTCTGCATGAATAATGCAGGTTAGAACCACATCAAATCATTTTCCTAAATTAGCGGAGCTAAACAGACCGATAATAATGGATACTATATTTCCCAGGTTAGATTCCCTTGAGAAATGTCTTGATGGTGATCTAAAGTATGACAAAATAACTACTACAATTTACTCTACTGATGCTTCTGTTTATAAAGAGGAACCTGTTGCAGTCGCATGGCCAAAAGGGATTTCAGATATTAAAAGAATATTGAAATTTGCCAGAGATGAAAAAACCAGTATAACCCTCAGGGCCGGAGGTACTTCTCTGGCTGGACAAGTGGTTAGTTCAGGTATTATAGTTGATATCTCAAGATATATGAATAAGATTCTCGAGATAAACAGGGAGGAGATGTGGGTAACAGTGGAACCCGGAGTAGTTCCTGATGAACTGAATATGGAACTTAAAGAACATGGACTGTTCTTTGGCCCCGAGACATCTACTTCGAATAGGTGTAATCTGGGAGGAATGGTAGGTAATAATGCATGTGGCTCACATTCAATAATATACGGATCAACACGTGACCATACTTTGGAGTTAAAAACTCTGTTAAGCGATGGCAGTGAGGCAATATTTGGTCCGGTTGATAAGGTAATTTTTAATTCTAAATGCAATCTGAATACCCGTGAGGGTGAGATCTACCGGAACATCAGAACTATTCTTGATAATTCTGCAAATAAGAAGAGTATCAATAATGAATATCCCGATCCCAGGATACTCAGGAGAAATACCGGATATGCATTGGATCTTCTGCTGGATTCTGAAATTTTCAATGATACATCAAAAAATAAATTCAATTTCTGCAGATTACTTGCAGGTTCTGAAGGGACGCTTGCTGTTACAACTGAAATAAAATTAAATCTCGTACCATTACCCTCTGTTAATAAAGCACTTGTATGTATTCATCTCAAAAACAGAAGTGATGCTTTCAGAGCTAATCTCATTGCATTAAAATTTAATCCTGCAGCTGTTGAAATGATGGACAACAAGGTTCTTGAGCTGACTGAAGATAATATCAGCCAGCGAAATAACCGGTTTTTTCTCGATGGCAGACCGGAAGCAGTTGTCATTGTTGAGTTCATCATGGAGAGCATGGATGAGATAGATTTTTCAGCAGCTGAAATGATTAAAGCGCTGAAGAGGGCCAGTTACGGATACTCCTATCCTGTTATAAAAGGGAAAGATATTTCGAAAGTCTGGGATTTGAGGAAAGCTGGTCTTGGTATTCTTGCAAATATGAAAGGAGATTCAAAACCTGTTGCAGTAATCGAGGACACAGCAGTAAATGTTGAACAAATGCCGGATTATATTGAAGAGATGGAAAAGATGCTGACCGGTTATGGCAAGGATTCAGTCTTTTATGCACATATAGGATCAGGAGAACTTCACATTAGACCGATACTTAATCTTAAAGATCCTGAGGATGTCAGGCTATTCAGAAAAATTGGAAATGATACAGCAAATATTGTAAAGAAATATAATGGGTCGATGAGCGGAGAACATGGGGATGGAAGAGTGAGAGGAGAATTTATTCCATTGATCCTGGGAGATCATAACTATAATCTTCTTAAGGAGGTGAAAAAATGCTGGGATCCGGAAGGCATTCTGAACCCCGGAAAGATTACCGATACACCTGAGATGAACAGCTGCCTCAGGTATATCCCTGGTAACCCGACACGTGAGATTAACACGATATATGATTTTTCATTGAGCGATGGCATTATTAGGGCAGCAGAAAGATGCAATGGTTCAGCAGACTGTCGCAAATCCATAAAAATTGGAGGAATAATGTGCCCAAGTTTTATGGCTACCGGCGATGAAGATAAAAGCACCAGGGCAAGGGCAAATCTGCTACGTGAATTCCTAAGCAAAGATGGAGATCCCTGGAACCATAAAGAAATTTATGAAGTTCTCGATCTTTGTCTGGCTTGTAAAGGATGTAAATCAGAATGCCCTTCTGGTGTCGATATCGCAAAAATCAAATCGGAATTTCTTCAGCATTGGTACGACAGACATGGGATACCATTAAGGACCAGAGTAATAGCCTATATATCGGTTATAAACCAGTTAGGTTCAGTAGCTCCTGTAATATTTAACTTCTTTGTTAAGAATAAGTTTACTGCAGGTATTCTAAAAGAAATTACCGGTTTTGCTTCAGAAAGAAGCATACCATTATTATATAGGATAACACTTAAGAGGTGGATAAAGAAAAATCTTTCGGAGCTTAATCCTAAGAATCCAAAGAGCTCGGTATGTCTGTTTATCGACGAATTCACCAATTTCAACGATACGGAGATTGGTATTATTGTAATAAAATTACTGACCTCATTAAATTATAAAGTAATCATTACAGACCATCAAATAAGTGCCAGAACTTACATCTCGAAAGGTTTGATAAGAAGAGCACAGAAAACTATAAGAAGGAATATAGAGTCTCTTTCGGGACTTATCAGCGAGAACCTTCCATTAGTTGGTATTGAACCCTCTGCAATTCTGGGATTCAGAGATGAGTATCCGGACCTTGCAGGAGATGATCTGAAAGAATCAGCAGAAAAAATTGCAGGAAACAGCTATATGATTGATGAATTTATAGCAAAGGAGTTTAAATTGGGCCGGATCGACAATAAATTATTCTCAGAAGAGAGGATGGAAATACTTTTACATGCTCATTGCCAACAGAAAGCAATTGCATCATCAGCCAGCACAATTGAAATGCTCTCGATACCTGTCAATTATTCTGTCTCTGAGATTCCTTCCGGCTGTTGTGGTATGGCCGGATCGTTCGGATATGAAAAGGAGCATTATGAATTATCAAACAAAATAGGAGAACTTGTTTTGTTTCCTGAAGTCAGAAATTCAAGTGAAAACACAATTGTAACTGCGCCAGGCACCAGTTGCAGACATCACATCAAGGATGGAACAGGCAGGATTGCTTTACATCCGGCAGTAGTTCTTTATAATGCACTTAGAAAGAAATAGCGCAGGGCGAAGGGCTGAGATATTAATCTATTTTTCAGTAACAGAATCGTAATAATCTGTAAAGATTCCGTTGATCAATGGCCTGTAATAGAGCCAGAAAAATCTTCTGGTATCATCAGGTTTTTTTGAATAGAGTAATACTTTAAGCTTTTCAACTCCTACAAATCTCGATGTCCAGACTGGAATATTATTGCTGGCGAAATCACCTGCGAAATAGTAAATATCAGGTGGCTCCTGAACGACAGCAGGGAATTCAGATGAAAGGTTATTTTCATACAGCACTGTGTCTCCGAAAAGGGTTGTTTCAATTCTATATTTCGAAATAATATTATTTTCAAGAGGATCAATTATATCAAACCATCTGTCAAACGCAACAGAAGATGGAACTCCATACTTTTCAATATATAAAGAGTCTGTTATTATATGGGGAACAGCATTTTTAAGGTGAATCCCTTCCTCCAGAACAATTATATCTTTGTCCTTAAGGATAACGATACCTGGTTTTGTAAATGTCCAGGGCTTTCTGTATTGTTTTCTGTAAATAGCAGTCATCCATATCGGGAAATCTTCGCTTGTTGTGTCAAGTTTGCTGAAATATTTTCCTGTCCAGCCTGCGAATTTTATTCCAAGTTTTTCCTGGGTCCTTACGGATTCAAATTGTGCAGTAGGATAGTCAAATGAATTATACTCCATAATAATGAGCTTATTTCTGTCTTTCATTTCTTTAATGAGCAGAAAATCATTATTATTTAATCCGCCATATATCTTTCTGGATTTACGGCTTCTGTTGAAAGCTCCATACCAGTCATTAAAAAATATTCCATATGTGTCGGCAAAATAAACAGCATCATTTTTTTCAGCAAGGTTAATAAGATCGGTCAGACGATAATCATTTCTTTCCCATTTTTTATCACGTAACGGCCGCTGCGGATAGAAGCCGTAATAATTCTTTCTAAAAGAATAGCTGCTTCTTTTTTCCTTTTTAACAAATCTTTCATTTGTCAGGATCCAGTTAAATGACTTGTGCTTAACACGTTCAAGGGTTGGCACGGTCTTGTCAACTAAAATAATATCCAGTGGCTTTTTAGATTGAAAAGTCCATCGAATCAGGTTAATTACCGGCAGGGCAATTAGTACTGCCAAGATGATAACTACAATAAGTAGAGTTTTTTTCATAACTGAATAGATCTGAATGTATTCAAATAGAATAACTAAAATCTGACAAAAACCAAAATACTAATTTCAATTGTTAAAAGTATTAATTTATTTTTTTTAAAGAAAATAAATTTAAGGCAATTTAGCAAAAATTATTGAACCACAAAATGTATCATAAGCCATAGGATGAATTATGACCTCTGTAATCAGCTCCTCCGGCTTTTTTCCCATCAGGCAGAATCATAATAGCATTAACTCGTCCTAACGACGTGCGAAGCTTTACCTCATGCCCCATTTCTTTGAGTTTTCGAACAGTAAGGTTCCATGGTTAAACGTGTTAATATACATATACAATATTAATAATAAAGTTGCTAAAACATTGAGTCGAATGAAAAATCTGATATAACAAAATTTGTTTTTATTACTTTTGCACAAATATTTTTATCATGCTGCCAAATCAACCACTTGCTGAACGGCTACGGCCAAAAGGACTTGAAGAGTTCTGTGGACAGGAGCATCTTGTTGGCAGTAATGCGGTTCTAAGAAAGGTTATTGAATCGGGAAACATACCATCATTCGTTTTATGGGGGCCCCCCGGAGTAGGAAAAACCACTCTTGCAGGGATAATAGCAAATACTTTGAAAAGACCTTTCTTTTCTTTGAGTGCTGTGCATTCAGGAGTGAAGGATGTGAGGGAGACAATTGAAAAAGCAAAAAAACAGCAGTTCTTTAACCACCCCAATCCTATTTTATTTATTGATGAGATTCACCGTTTTAATAAATCACAACAGGATTCACTTTTAAGCGCAGTTGAGCAGGGAGTTATAACCCTGATCGGAGCTACCACCGAGAATCCATCCTTTGAGGTCATATCCCCACTCCTGTCGCGATGCCAGGTGTATATAATGAACCCACTAACCGAAGAAGAGCTGGTTCAATTGGTGAATAAGGCATTAACAAAGGATAGTTATCTTTCAACCTTCAATATTGAAATAACTGAGTATGAGGCTTTTATACGTGTTTCAGGTGGCGATGCAAGGAAACTCTACAATGCACTGGAGCTTGTTGTAAGCTCAGAAGCTGATGAAACATCTTCTGAAAAAATAGTTATTAATAACGAGAAGGTCTTAAAACATGTTCAGAAGAATCTTGCCATGTATGATAAGAATGGTGAACAGCATTATGATATCATTTCTGCTTTCATTAAATCGCTAAGGGGAAGTGATCCGAATGCTGCTGTTTATTGGCTGGCACGTATGGTTGAAGGAGGCGAAGACCCTAAGTTTATTGCAAGAAGAATGTTGATTCTTGCAGCTGAGGATATCGGTCTTGCTAACCCAAACGCCTTGCTTCTTGCTCAAGCTTGTTTTGAAGCAGTTAATGTAATAGGATGGCCGGAATCGAGAATTATTCTGTCTGAAGCAGCTATCTATCTGGCTACGTCGCAAAAGAGTAATTCAGCATATATGGCAATAGAGAATGCAATTGGTACAGTTAAAAGCGAAGGAAATTTGCCGGTACCTCTACATATAAGGAATGCTCCTACAAAGCTCATGAAGAACCTTGGTTACGGCAAGGAGTACAAATACGCGCATAGCTATTCAGGAAATTTTGTTCCTGACAATTTCCTGCCTGATGAAATTAAAAGCACAGTTTTTTATGACCCGGGGGTTAATTTAAAAGAAGAAGAGATCAGAAAGAGGCTTGCAGTTATGTGGAAGGATATTTACAAATACGACAAAAAATAGCTCTGTGGCACCCTGTGTAACAAAAGAAAAAGAACTAACACAGAGGGATACTGAGGAGCACAGGGTTACACAGAGTAAAAACTAATTACTCATATTATAAAAATATTTCTAATTTTGTCAGAACATGATAAAAACTGGAATAAATATACCCGGATTAAAATTCAGCGACACCCGCAATTTTCTTTTAATTGCAGGACCTTGTGTTGTTGAAAGTGAAGAGATAGTTTTTGAAACTGCCGCACACCTGAAGGATCTGTCTGAAAAATATGAGCTTCCGTTTGTTTTCAAATCGTCCTACAGAAAGGCAAACAGATCGAGAGGCGATTCATTCTCAGGAATTGGTGATATTAAAGCATTGAAGATACTTGCAGAGGTGAGAAAGAGGTTTTCCATTCCTGTAATTACTGATATACATAACCCCGAAGAAGCTGCAAATGCTGCTAATTATGTAGATATATTGCAGATACCGGCCTTTCTATGCAGACAAACCGATCTTCTGACAGCAGCTGCAAAGACAGGCAGATGGGTCAACATCAAAAAAGGACAGTTTTTATCCGGGTCATCCATGAAGTTTGCAGTAGACAAGGTCAGGGAGTCGGGAAACAGTTATATAATGCTTACCGACAGAGGTAATATGTTCGGTTATAATGATATTGTTATTGATTTCAGGAATATCCCTATTATGAAGAAGATAGGTGTTCCTGTAATTATGGATATCACACATTCTCTCCAGCAACCCAACAGGGAAGAAGGAGTTTCGGGAGGTATGCCTGAGATGATAGAAACAATTGGCATGGCAGCTATCAGTGCCGGGGCCGACGGGATCTTCATAGAGACTCATCCCAATCCTGCAGTTGCAAAATCAGATGGGGCCAATATGCTGAAACTTTCTGAAATGGACAGACTATTGAATAAACTCGTTGCATTAAGAAAAACAATAAATTCCTTTTAATTATTTAAAATTTAATATGAGTATCGGGAATGATGCATAAGATAATTTTCTTATAAGTTATAATACCCCCTTCCCAACCTTCCTCCAAGGGGGAAGGAGCACAAAACAAAGCCTCCCGCTTAGGCGGGACGGGAAAGGGGGTCGTTTTGAAACAGAATGTAAGTATTTGTAATTTAGCATAATAAGGATACTATATTTAAAATTATATTATTTTATTACTCATTGCCGATAGTCATAAAATTTAAAACCAATAACATGAAAAAGCTTCTTTTCGTTTTGACAGGGCTCATTGCAGTTTCTGTTATCAATGCCCAGTCACTCGATGACATTTTAAAAAATTACTCAGCAGCTACCAGGCAGGATAAGCTCTCTAAGGTCTCAACCATTCAAATTACCGGAAAGATGTCTGCTATGGGAATGGAGATGCCTATGGTAATGATAATGAAAAATCCTAATAAGATTAAGGTTTCTTATTCTTTTAACGGGCAGGAAATTGTATCATTATTTGACGGGGAGAAAGGATATATGATCAATCCTATGATGGATTCCAGTGAACCTGTGGAGTTAACAGGTGAACAGTTAACGCAGGTTCAAAACAATAATGTCTTTAATAATCAGATAGACAATTACTTCAAAAATGGGCAACTCACTCTTGAAGGACAAGAGGATGTAAATGGCAAACCTGCGTTTAAGCTGAAAGCTAATGTTGATAACAATTCTATATTCATGTTCATCGATGAAGGCTCATATCTGCTTGTCAAAACTTCTGCTGAAGTCGATCAGATGGGTACTGTTGTGAGTGTGGACTCGTACATGACTGATTATGTTGATATTGACGGTGTGGTGATGCCAAAGAAAACAACCGCAATGGCAAATGGTATGGAAGCTGCTGTTATTAGTTTCGATAAGATAGAAGTTAATCTTCCTATAGACGATAGCGTTTTTAAGATAAAATAACTACGTTTGTTATATATAATAGCAGAGGCGGGTCTGAGACCCGCCTCTACTATTTAAAACAGCTGGCCTGTAAGCCGGATTCTGTACGGTTTTGGCATCTGCGAAAGAAATTAAAACCGGTTTCCATCATTTATCTTGGTCACGCATCACTGCGTAACTCATACGACCCACCCCCCGGCATTGGACGAGCAGCCCTTAACGCCGGTATACATGGTCTTTCAACCCATAAGGTGTACGGCTCCGGATGTTACCACCAGGACCGGTAAGCTCTTACCTCACCTTTTCACCCTTATTCCGGTTTTACTAGTAAAACCGGAACGGTTATTTTCTGTTACACTACTATACCTTTACAGATATCTTCCCGTTAGGAAGTATGGTGCTCTGTGTTGCCCGGACTTTCCTTACTCCGCCTAAGCGGAGCACGATGGAACAGCCTGCTGCGATGCAAAGATAATAAATTGTAGTAAAATCGGGTATTAACTAAAATAATAGTTATCTTTGTAAAGAATATAATAGAGGTAAAAGGTAAAAGACAATGGGATTTCATGAGAGATATTGATCTTAATGAGTATGCATATAATCTTCCTTCTGATAGGATAGCACAGTATCCTGCTAATGAAAGAGATATGTCGCAGCTTCTGGTTCATCGAGAAGGTAATATCTCTAAAGATATATTCAGGAACATCGATGATCACCTGCCTTCAGATTCCCTTCTTGTTTTCAATAATACCCGAGTTATAAGGGCTCGCATCCTCTTCCGGAAAGAGAGTGGAGCCGTAATTGAAGTATTTTGCCTCGAACCACTCAATCCTTTTGATTATGAATTATCATTTAGCTCCAAAGAACCGGTTGAATGGAAATGTATTATAGGGAATCTTAAAAAGTGGAAGAGTGGTAAGATTAAAACAAACATCTTATATGATGACCATCAATACTATTTGACAGCAGAAAAAGTTCAACCTGAAGGTGAGGCATGGAGGATACGGTTTACCTGGAACTGTCAGAAAATTAGTTTTAGTGAAGTAATAGAAGCAACAGGACATACTCCTCTTCCTCCCTATATCGACAGAGAGGATGAAGAAGCAGACAATATAAGATATCAGACAATCTTTTCACGTATAAAGGGTTCAGTTGCAGCACCTACAGCCGGCCTTCATTTCACTGATACTGTCCTTGAAAAACTTAAAGAAAAAGGAATTAAATCTGTTGAAGTGACTCTTCATGTCGGGGCAGGTACTTTTAAGCCGGTAAAATCTAAAATTATCTCCGATCATGAAATGCATTGTGAGCATTTCTTTGTCACTGCAGAAACTATTGGTGTGCTGCTTGAAAATCATGGTAAGATCATCCCGGTAGGAACTACATCTGTCAGAACACTTGAGAGTCTATACTGGCTGGGAGTAAAAATATTACGCGATCCGCCGGGTTATTGGTCTGAGCTTTCACTAGGGCAATGGGAAGCGTTTGATATGGAAACAAATATTACTGTCAGGGAATCCATGGAAGCTTTATTAAATCTTTTAAGAGAACAAAATGTCTCTTATTTGCATGCTTCGACCAATATAATGATTATTCCCGGATACGATTTCCGAATGATAAACGGAATGATCACAAACTTTCATCAGCCAGGGAGTACATTGCTTCTATTAATTTCAGCATGGGTAGGAAAACGATGGCAGGAAATTTACTTTTTTGCTCTTGAAAATGGGTTCAGGTTTTTAAGCTATGGCGATTGTTCACTGTTATTAAGATGATTATGCACTTAATTCTGAATTTATCAACATTATTCAGATTGTAAGTTTTTTTTGATAATAAATTGATTTTTTGTTTATTTGACTTAAAATTACTTAAGTATGAACGAAAACAGAATAATACAACAGGTAACTGTCATTTTCTCATCCTTCATGGTGTTTTTTTATCTTGGGGTAGGCATTTATCTTATATTCTATTCTGATCTGCAATATCTGGACAAAGCCCTGAAGGTTATAATGGGATCGACTTTTATATTTTATGGCTTATACAGGGCATTTAGGGCATATATTAAAATAGTAGAGCTTTTCTTTAAAAAAGACAAAAACAAAGATTGAATCTTTTTAATATGAGAAAACTCTGAAAGACAGGTTATTATCTATTCACAACAGCCTTGGCATGCAGTTTGCAGTGATTATTGTGGAAAATAATTAAACCTTGTTAAAATTTTAAGATTATGAACAGAGTATCAGTTATTCAAAATTTTATTATTATTGCGAACCTAAACAATTTAGTCACGACCTATTATAATAAAGTGAATAGACAGATAAGTTATAAATTTATATCAGCCTTGCATTATCCATTATTAGGGTTATTGCTTATATTGGCCTCTTGTACCGGTGGTGGAACATCTGGTCTGAATGAGACGCCTACACGGGGCAATATCAAAATTTCTGTTGACGAATCATTTCAATCTATAATTGACACTGAAGTATATACATTCACTCATTTGTATACCAATGCTAAAATTGAAGCTGAGTATAAACCTGAGTATGATGTAATAAATGATTTTATGAATGATTCCGTTAGAGTAATCGTTACGAGTAAAAAACTTACTGACAATCAGATACAATATCTTCGTGATACGCTGGTAATTGCACGCACAACGACATATGCTTATGATGCACTTGCCCTGATCACAAATAAACAAAATAAAGACACCCTTCTTAAATATAATACCGTCAAAGATATTTTCCTCAGTAAAATTAGTAGTTGGAAAGAGATCAATCCAAAATCGAAACTTGGTGACATAAGGATTATCTTCGATAATAACAAATCGGGGAACATCAGATATTTTAAAGAACAATTTGATATAAATGAATCACTTCCTGAGAATTTCTTTGCTGTTAACAACAATCCTGAGGTTGTCAATTTTGTTTCGAGAAATCCTGACGCACTCGGCATAATAAGTGTTAACTGGATAAGTGATAAGGATGATTCTCTAAGTATGAGTTTTGTTAAAAAAATCAATGTAGTTGCTATTTCGCAGCCCTATTTTAACGACGGAACATTCTATCGACCTTATCAGGGTTTTATTTATGATAAATCATATCCTTTTGTCAGGGAGGTCTATCTTATTTCGAGAGAGACATTTAAAGGATTAGGGTCCGGCTTTATTAACTGGGCATGTGCAGAACAGGGACAGCGTATAGTTCTCAAATCAGGGCTCGTTCCTGCAACTATGCCGATACGATTGGTGCAGATAAAACATTAGTTGGCAGTAGGCAGTAGGCAGTAGGCAGTAGGAAGTAGGCAGTAGGAAGTAGGCAGTAGGCAGTAGGAAGTAGGAAGTAGGCAGTTGGCAAAGCGAGCAACGAGCAACAAGTAATTATAAATCACAGAATAACAATAATTGACAACAAACAATGATAGTTATGAAACGTTCAAATTTAAAATTAGCATTAATACTGGCAGCATTGTTGACAGCTTTTACGATTAACGTAAGAGCGCAGGATTTAAATTCTGCAACACTTCTAACCAGAAGTGAGCAGTATGATAAAGCTGCGGAAATGTTCCAGAAGTTAATACAACAGGATCCGGCTAACAGCAAAAATTATTTCTTCCTGGGAGAAAATTACCTGGTTGAATATTTTGCAGATACCATTTCCAATTCACTGGCTGTTGCAGCAAAATCGGCCAAAGAGGCATACCAGAAGGGAGTTGAAGCAAATCCCAACGATCCACTCAATTATATTGGTCTGGCTAAAGTTGCTTATTATCTTGGAGATGACAAGACAGCTGTTGAGATGAGGGCAAAAGCAAAAAGTTTTCTGCTCCCTTATAAAAATCTCAGAAAGATTAATCCTCCAGCCAAGGATTATGCATATACGCTTGCCAAGATTGCTGAATCATATATTAATAATGGAAAGGTAGACACTTCTCTTGCTTTGCCTCTTATCAGGGAAGCAATTAAGATCGATAACAAGAGTAGGGATATATATTTAATTTCAGGTGATATATATATACTTGTTAATGACGGTTCTACTGCAATCATGTATTATAATCAGGCACAGTTTGCCGATCCGGAGTCACCGACTGCAAGCATGAAAATAGGAAGCATTTATGTTAAGGGACGCGCTCTTACGCCAGCAATTCAAAACTTTGAGGAGGCTATTGCACTTAACGCAGAGTATGCTCCGGCATATAGGGAACTTGGACAATTATATTCAAGTGCTGGAAGGTTCACGCAATCAAAGGAATATTTCGAAAAGTATCTTGAACTTACAAAAGGAAATATCCCTGCTAAAATAAGGTATATTACATCTCTTTTTTATGCAAAAGAGTATGATGAGGTTATTAAAAACGTTGAAGAAATTTTCACTATTGATAAGTCGAAGACATATATGAACCGTATTGCCGGTTATTCCGCCTATGAAAAAACACCACCTGATTATGAGGAGGCTCTTCGTTACATGGAGACACTCTTTAAAACAGTTGCTCCCGAACGAATACTCTGGAAAGACTATTATTATACTGCCAGGATCCTTCTGAAAAAGAATCCGGATTATCCGAAAATGATCGATGAACTCAACTCACTTAATTCACAGCTTGACAGGGAAAAGAACAGGTATGATGCTGCCTCAACCTCTGCTGAAAAAGTAAAAATAAAAGCAAGTATTGTGAATCTTACCAGTAAGGTTACTGCCAGCGAAAGCAATATCGCTAAGGCAGATATTGAGATAGACAGAGCATTTGAAGAATATGCAAAAGTACTGGAATATAAACCTCAGGATAAAAACCTTCTTAATGAAATAGCTATTAATTACTACAACTACAGAAGGTATGAAGGAGCTGCCAGAACATGGACAAAATTGATTGATCCGAATGATGAGGATATTGAAGATTATATGCGTATTGCAAGAGCTTATTACAGCGGAGAAAAATTTAAAACAGCCGACTCTGTACTTAAGATTGTAATTCAGAAATCTCAGGATTATCTGCCTGCATACCTTTTAGTTGCAAGAACATATTCCAAAATGGATCCCGATACAAAACTAGGACTTGCAAAGCCAAAGTTTGAAAAACTTATTGCTATTGCGAAAAATGATTCGCTTAAGAATGGATCTGAAATGATGGAAGCTTTCGGTTATCTCAGTTATTTCCATATGATTAAGGAGAACTATAACAAATCGAAAGAGTATTATAACAGAATGATCTCTTTGAATGCCAGTAACAAGGATAATAAGATAAAAGGATACAACGGAATAGGCTTAGTTGAAACCAGGATAGCCGGAGCTGAAAAAACCATTGAAGGGAGACTTGCTATTCTTTCTAAGGCTGCTGCGGCTTATAATAAAGCACTTGCTGTTGACCCAACAAATTCATATGCGAAAAACCAGCTGAGTTATGTACGGGATTTTGAAGCACAGGTGAGAAAAGGTATCAATCCAAATGAAATTAAAGGTGTAATAAAAAATGCAGCCGGACAACCAGTGCCTTATGCATCAGTCAGGGTAAAAGATACTGCTGCAGAAAATTTTACCAACGCCAGTGGGGAGTATAAATTTGAAATACCTGCAGGTATGGAATTTCTTATTATCAGTGCCGATGGGTACAAACCCAAAGAGGTTCCAATCACAAAATCAAGAATTTATAACGTAACTCTTGAAAAATAACAAACATTAAGAAAAAATTATTAATATTTAAAAGTTGACAAGAATAGGTTGTTATGTTACCTTGCAGGTCTTATGGTGATGAGAACGATTCTAAACTGTATTAAAAGTTTAACATAATAAAAAATATTCTCTACTTTTTTGGAAAAAAACAATTCATAATATATATTTGCAAATCGTAAAATCTTAAACCTAATCAAATCGATAAAAAATGAGTAAACAAGGAAGTTCGTTCAAAGATGCGTTGCAGAATGTTTTTGCAACAAGTGCTATTCTAATAGCTTTTATAGTTGCCTATTTTTTGTTCACACAAATTATGGGTAGTCCGGTTAATTTCGAAGGAGGTAATCCGGCAGGTAGTCCTCTTGACGGTAATTACCTGGGTATTATTTATAAGGGGGGGTTTGTTGTTCCCATTCTTATGACGTGTGTATTGGTGGCCATCATTTTCACGTTTGAGAGAGCTATCACATTGTCAAGAGCAAAAGGGAGGGGCAGATTAAACACATTTGTCCGCAGTCTTCAGACTCTTCTTGCAGAAGATAAAATTGAAGATGCTATGGAAGCTTGTGATAAGCAGAGAGGATCTCTTGCAAATGTTATGAAAGCCGGTCTCACCCGCTATCGCGATCTTCAGAATGACAAAGATCTTGAGAAAGATCAGAAGATCCTTTCGATACAGAAATCCTATGATGAAGCTTCAGCCCTTGAGCTGCCGATGTTAGGAAAAAACATGGTTATCTTCTCAACGCTTGCTTCAATTTCAGTGTTGATCGGTCTTATTGGGACGGTACTTGGTATGATCCGTGCATTTGCTGCTCTTGCGCAGGCTGGTGCACCAGATGCTTTAGCTCTTTCAACCGGTATTTCTGAAGCTCTCATTAACACAGCATTCGGAATCACCGGCTCAACAATTGCTATCATCATGTACAACTATTTTTCATCTTCAATCGACAGCTATACATTCAAGATTGATGAAGCAGGCTTTAGTCTGACACAGACTTTTGCTACATCGTTGAGAAAATAGTTTTCGAATTTATCTTTTGGTTTAATAACTTAAATAAAATCTGTAATGCCAAAGATTAAATTACCAACAACTTCACCATCAATCGACATGACGCCTATGGTTGATCTGTTTTCGGTTATTTTGATATTCCTGATGTTAACCACAACTTTCAGGGCACAGGAACCGGCTCCCGTCGATACTCCTTTCTCAATATCAGAAAAAACAAAACCAGATTTTAATCTAATGACCCTGGTTCTTTCTGCCGACAACAGGGTGTTCTTTAACGTCGATAACGGACCTGATACATTACTTTCGTTCAGACCCAAGATACTCGCTGCAATGGGCGAGCGATATGCTATTGAATTTACACCTGATGAATTAAGAGAGTTTGAGAAATATCCATCTTCAATCGGGGTTCCTATTCAGAATATGAAGGAGTTCTTTGCTACTAGAGACGCAAAAGCAAAAGCAGACTTTCAAACAGGAATTCCTATTGATTCACTCGATAACCAACTAGCTCTTTGGATCCTTTTTGCACGTCAGATAAATCCCAGCGTTGATGCATGTATTAAAGGAGACTCAAAAACCGGATTTCCATTAGTAAAGAAAGTTCTGGACATACTACAGGATAAGAATGTGAACAGATTCAATCTGATTACAAGTCTTGAATCAGCAGATGTTAAACTTGAAACAACAGAGTGATATGGCAGAAATAATTCAAGAGGAAAAGAAGGAAGGCGGAAAAAAGAGGGCTAAGAAACACGGTACTCATATTGATATGACGCCAATGGTTGACCTGATGTGTCTGCTCATAGTGTTTTTCATGCTTACAGCTGCTTTCAGTAAAGCTAAAATAATGGAGATTAGACTTCCTGAGAAGATCAAGGATCCTAATGCTATACCTCCAAAGATCCCGGGAAGTAGGACACTTAACATCATTCTTGGACCGGATAATAAAATATTTTGGTATCCGGGTCTGGTAAAAGAATCAGAATACAATAATCTACCTCCGGTACGTGAGATAAGTTTTGGGCCGACTGGTATTCGTAAAATGCTTCTCGATAGAAACATAGCTCTTTTTAGAAAAATAGATGCTTTCAACAATGATGTTCTGACAGGTAAAATTGTATTGAAACAGGATTCTGTAGCAAAGTCGATCAGTAAACTGAAATCTGACGATGACACTGGCCCTATTGTTCTTATAAAAGCTTATAAAGAGGCAAATTACGGTAATTTTGTTGATATTCTCGATGAGATGAATATATGCGGAATAGCCCGTTATACGTTTATTGATATTGCCTGGTATGAAGAGAAGATGGTTGAGAATGCTATTGCAGCTTCAGCATCGACTCCTGCATCCCAGAATTAAACCGTAAACCTGAAAAAAAATGGCAAAAGAAAAGAATAGAGCTCCTGCCTTTGATGATATAGTCTTTGAAGAAAGGAATAAGGAGTACGGCGCTTATTCAATACGTAAGAAGTACCACCGTACTGTAATTGTTGCAATGCTGATTGGTATACTTATTTTAGGTACTGCAGTTATTACTCCTTACCTGAATGCTAAAGCATTGGAGAACAGAGAAAAACGTAAGGAAAGACAGGTTGAGATCAAAATGGAAAATCTCGATCAACCGACCGAAACTGTTGCTCCTCCTCCTCCTCCTCCCCCTCCTCCTTCTGGTGTAGCACATCAGCAGAAATATATTCCACCTGAGGTTGTTGACTCAATCAAACCGGAAATGGTACAGCTAATGACAGCTGATGAGGTTGTTGAAATTCAAAACGAAGAGGTAGTTGAAGTTATTGAAGTTATTAAAGAAGAGGTACAGGAAGTAGAGGCAGAACCCGAACCATTTGTTGTGGTTGAAGAGATGCCGATGTTCCCTGGTGGTGACTCAGAACTATTAAAGTTTATTATGGAACATACTAATTATCCTGAAGTTGCAAAAGAAAATAATATTCAGGGTAGAGTTATCATCCGGTTTTGTGTTACTTCCAAGGGCGGTGTAAACCAGGTAAGTGTTCTGAAAGGTGTTGATCCGGAACTTGATGCTGAAGCAGTCAGAGTGGTTAATACACTTCCGGCATTTAAGCCTGGAAAACAGGGAGGTAAACCTGTTCCCGTCTGGTACATGGTACCAATAACATTTACTCTTAAGTAAAATCTTAATTGAAGCTATAAGACAAAGGCTGGATCGCATGATCCAGCCTTTTCTATTTCTTCAATTCTTCCCTGAGAAGGGAAATGAAATCTTCAACATCAGCCGCAGATGTATCCCAACTCGCCATTAACCTGTATTCATGCCTCTTCTCATCCCATGGATAGAAAAAATAATAGCTACGCAACTGTTCAGCCACTTCTGGCGGCATTATTACAAATACTCCATTTGATTGAACAGACTGGGTAATCTCTATCTTCTCAAATTGCTGCAACTTACCAGCAAGAAGGTTCGCCATTGCATTTGAATGAGAAGCACAATTTTTCCACAGATCGTTACGAAAGTATGCAATATACTGAGCAGAAATAAATCTCATTTTTGAAGCAAGCTGCATACCCTGTTTCCTGATATATTTAAAGTCGTTTGAAAGATCTGGCCTGAGAAAGCAGATTGCTTCTCCGAACATCATTCCGTTTTTTGTACCTCCAAACGAAAGAACATCAACTCCTGCATCAGTAGTAAATGCCTTAAATGGAAGGTTAAGTGATACTGCAGCATTTGCTATCCTGGCCCCATCCATATGAAGTAGCATTCCATGTGAGTGTGTAAAATCAGCAATTTTTCTGATCTCAGAGACAGTATAAACTGTTCCCATTTCGGTTGACTGGGTAATAGAAATTACTTTGGGTTGAGAATGATGCTCAAAATCAAAGCCATGCAGATGCCTCTCAAGAAGTTCGATATTAATCTTACCATCAGGGGTATCGACTGTCAGAACTTTACATCCTGTAAATTTTTCGGGAGCACCACATTCATCCTGTTCCATGTGAGCTGTAAATGCAGTTATGACGGAATTCCAGGACCTGGTAATAGATGAGATGCTTAATACATTGGCTGCTGTTCCTGTAAAAACGAAGAATGCTTCAGTGTCATTTCCAAACTGTTCTTTAAAAAGAACCAAAGCTTTATCTGTGTATTCATCAGAGCCGTAACCAATTACATGTCCGACATTAGCAGATATGATCTCGTTTAAAATGTCAGGATGAATGCCTGCATTATTATCGCTGGCAAATCCTCTTTTTGTAACACTATTTCCCATAAATCAAGAATCTAGACTTTCTTCTTTCTTCTGGCAAAATAGAGCATACCTAAGCCAAAAATAAGCATTATAACACCCATTATAAGGTTTACATTGATACCCAGTGAGCGTTGATACATCTCGGTATCTGACCTTGTAACCAGACCGAATACTGAAATTAATATTCCCAGGATTGAAAACATCAGACCTATAGGGATTCTTATATCTACCATTTTAATTTCCTCCTACCAAAATATTATTGTTAATACTATACTAATCACACCAACAAGAATAGCCAAACCAGCCGGACGTTCATACCATGGCAAATGACTATCGTCTAATTCGCGTGGAGTGAGAGAATAAACCAAGCCGTAAAGCTCTGTATCAGATTTTTTCTGCTTTGTCATAAAGGTTAATCCGACTGTAATAGTTGTACTTGCAGTAAAGGCTATAATTGCAGTCCAGAAGTTCTGAGCCATCTCAACAGGATATGTATGGAGAGCAGCAATCCAGCCACCTTTTATAAGAGTTGTTGCCCCTTCGGGTATTGTAAGACCATGATGCAGGAGCGCTAACAGGAAGCCTGCAAGTAAACCGGTGAATGCAGCATGACCTGTAGTGCGTTTCCAGAACATACCAAGGAAAATAACAGCGAAAAGTGGTGCGTTGATCAATGAGAATATGGTTTGCAGAAAATCCATGATATTTCCGAATTTACTTGCAATATATGCAGCTCCGATGCTAAGAAAAATTCCGACAACAGTAGAATATCGACCCACTTTAAGGTAGTGTTTTCCGTCAGCTTCTTCATCCTGTGTAGCAGGACGCATGTAGCTCTGGTAAATATCATAAGTCCAGACGGTATTAAAAGCTGATACATTACCTGCCATCCCCGACATGAAGGAAGCCAGCAAAGCAGTAATACCAAGCCCCAGAACACCAGTCGGAAGATACTGCTTCAGCAGCATAATGATCGTATAATCATAGATTGGTTTTCCTCCGGCATCGAGAGGCAGAGTGAACCCTTTAGCAGGATCATTAAAAAGTACTATCGCAATTATACCAGGGACAATAATCAGAAAAGGAATAAACATTTTAGGTAATGCTCCTATTAGAGGTACTTTTCTGGCAGCAGTTTTTGATTCTGCGGCAAAAGCTCTCTGAACAATCAGAAAGTTTGTACACCAGTAACCAAATGAAAGAACAAACCCCAGACCAAACAAAATGCCAAACCATTCTACACCCAGAGGATTAGCTCCTGCGTTGCCTGCATACCTCCATGTTGTTGTAAATGTATCAGTTGCAAACCCATGCGATGTTGCTATAGGAGCTAATTGTTCCTTTAATCCAACCCAGCCTCCTACATCCTTCAGACTTAAGAAAACAAGCGGTAACAATCCAATAGCAATTATAAAGAATTGCAGAACCTCATTATAGATTGCAGATGACAGTCCTCCAAGATATGTATAACCCAGTACGATTAAAGCCGATATCCAAAGACTCAGATTAAAATCCCATCCCAGGATATTTTCCATCAGGATAGCAAGAGCATACATCGAAATCCCTGATGCAAGAATTGTCATTACAGCAAAGAGGATAGCATTCAAACCTCTGGTCTTTTCATCATACCTTAGTTTAAGAAATTCAGGTACCGATCTTGCTTTAGACCCATAATAGAATGGCATCATAAATAGCGCCAGGAAGATCATTGCAGGAATAGCACCAATCCAATAGAAATGTGTAGTCAGCATACCATATTTCATACCTGATCCCGCCATGCCCATTACCTCAAGAGCTCCCAGGTTAGTAGAAATAAAGGCTAATCCTGCTACCCAGGCAGGCATTGACCTGCCGGCTTCAAGGAATGCATTGGCATTTTTCATGAATTTTCTCAGGAACCAACCAATGCCAAGCACAAATAAAAAGTAGATTATCATAATCAGATAATCAATCCAAGTCAATTCAACTTTCATATTAAACGGATTTTAGGTTATGATTCATTATTATTACAGAAACATTCAAATAGATCAGTTATTATAAAGGTCGAGAGTAAAAATACATTTTAAGATCGATTTACAAACAGGCAATAGGATTTATTTTTAGCTTAAAAGATTATATTTACAAAAACTCAGTTTTTGAAAACAAGGTACTTCATATATATATCATATAAAGGAACTTCCTACCACGGCTGGCAGATCCAGCCCAATGCTGTAACTGTTCAGAAAATTTTAGATGATGCTCTCACTGTTGTTCTCAATGAAAAAATTTCGACTACTGGTGCAGGAAGAACAGACACAGGAGTCCACGCCTTAGTATTCTGCGCTCATTTTGATAGTTATTCAACCGATCTTTCATTAATAAAGAACCTGGTATTCAGGCTCAACCGGTATCTGCCGGCAGATATCTCAGTAAATTCAATAAGGAAAGTATTTCCTGATACAAATGCCAGATTCAGTGCCATTTCCAGAACCTATAAGTATTACATTTCCAGAATTAAGGATCCGTTTTTTGATAATTCAAGCTGGTTCCTGCATGGTAATATTGAATTATCAACAATGAATGAAGCTGGCAAACTATTACTTAACCACTCTGATTTTACAAGTTTCAGCAGGCTTCATTCAAATTCCAAAACCAATATCTGCAATATCCATAGTGCCCTATGGGAAGAGTCAGATAACCGTTTGGTGTTTACTATTAAGTCAGATCGGTTTCTTAGGAATATGGTTAGAGCAATAGTTGGAACAATGGTTGAAATAGGTATTGGGAAGATTAGTCTTAACGAATTTGACGAGATAATTCTTGCCAAAGACCGAGGCCGGGCAGGGAAGTCAGCGCCTGCGAAGGGGCTGTTTCTTGTAGATATTGAGTACCCTTCAGAGGTCTTTATCTGATAAAATTTTGTTTTCCACACTCCAGTTTGTACAAATGCAATATGCTCAAAAGACACCAAAAAATGAAATTGACAAGGCACTAAAAATTAAGGAGGAATACTTCAATGAAAAAGGATAACTTAAAGACACTTGCTGAGTTCAAAGACGAACACTACGGCAAGAGAGGGACTGCTAAGCGTGACAAATTAGAAGCTGGATATGATATTTTCAGACTTGGTGCTCTAATTCAAGAAGCACGACTTGAGAATAATGTAAAAGAAGTCCGGATTTCAACACTACAAAGAATTGTTGAGCTTGGATTAGGAGGTCAAATACAACTATCAATCAAACTCTGATCCACCGAGACAAAACAAAAAACCGCATATAATCGGGTATAGGTAAGTTGTTTGTCACAGTTTTGGCGGGACTCGGTTCCCTAACGAGATCAATAAACGCATGACAAACCCTGACCGCTCCACTGCTGTTAACCAAATATGTATACCGGGAGAAATAATCTACACGTAATAAAAATTGTACAGCGACACTCGTATGATTTACAAACATCTCACTGTGAGACCTGGACTTAATACAAAGATTTAAAATTGGCACAAATGCTAACAAGATCGGTTTATGATACTATTTTTAAAATCTTCCGGCAAATAGATGATAATCACACCAGAAAATACGGAGGCATGGGATTAGGCCTTTCAATTGTTAAGAGAATTATTGAAATAAAGATCAATGACCTTAATGAAGTCCTGAAAAAATATCTGTGACACATCTAACAGTATGAATGCACATCCATTAACCGTAATCTCTCTTCAAACTCTATGAGGCATCACAAAAAAAGCTATTCAAATAAGAATATTTGGTATTGTTTGAAAAGAACAATGTTGATTATAAACAAGAATGCCTGTTCGAATTTTTTAGTGATATTTATGAGGAATTAAATATTGCGGTGCTCTGCACCTGTGGTTAGGTTATTCAAATGCATTTCTAATCGGGTAGGAAGCGGCTCGCGCCGCTGACCCCCCACACCACCTGGCATACGTCCTCGTACCAAGGCGGTTTCTATTAACTTTTACACCTTCATTCTCAGATATAAAGATTGTAACCCGTATTGGGCGAACCAGTTGAGATTCATCGCTTGGCCGACAGCGGCTTTCTTAGACATTTGCCACCAACCCTGTGAGTACATAATAGCATTCCAGCTTTTACCTTCCGGGATGTCAAGTCTACGAAGTAACTTAAAAATAGTGTATCGTCTGCCACACTGTTTTAGCCGATAACATCTAAGCTTTCTTCGTATCCAACCGTCCAGTTCCCTAAATGTGGATAACCATATATTAGCTAACCGGAAGTAGTTAGTCCATCCAATTATGGTTGCATTTAGCTCCCTGATGACCTCCTCAAACTTAACTCCCCGATTTCTGCGGGTTATTTCCCTTATTCTATCCTTCAGGCGGTCAATGGATTTATCTGCAACCCTTATCCCTCCTTCCGGTAGTAAAGTGTACCCAAGGAACTTAACCTCAGAACAGTGCCTTACCCCACTCTTTGCGTTATTGACTTTCAGTTTTAACTTCTTTTCAATGAAGTCGACTATTGAAGTCATTACTCGCTCGCCTGCTTTCCTGCTTTTGACATAAATATTACAGTCATCGGCGTATCGGCAAAAGCTGTGGCCCCGGCTTTCCAACTCCTTATCCAGTTCGTCTAACACAATGTTGGACAGTAGTGGTGATAGCGGCCCCTTGCGGAGTGCCTGCTACTCGTTGTTCGGTCAGCCCATCATCCATCATTCCGGCTTTAAGGTATGCATTTATTAGTCGAAGGAGCTTTTTATCTCCTATCCCTTTACTAAGTCTTTGCATCAATCGGTCGTGATTTATCTTGTCGAAAAATTTCTCCAAGTCTATATCCACTACCCACTCCTTACCTTCCTGTATGTACTTTGAGGCTTGTTCTATTGCTTGATGTGCACTTCGGCCGGGTCTGAACCCATAGCTGCTTTCGCTGAAAACAGGTTCGTAATAGCGGCTCAGCTCCTGATGAATAGCTTGCTGGATCAGTCGGTCTTTGACCGTGGGAATGCCCAATATCCTCTTCCCTCCATCGGGTTTTTGGATTTCTACCTTACGTACCGCACTTACCTCGTATTTCTCTGTAAGTAACGTTTCCCGTAAAGTGTTTATGTGCTTCCCCAACCATTGTCGTAATTCCTCCGCTGCCGTCATTTCTCGCTACCTGCTTGTACGCTCTCATTAAGTTCCCATAATCTACAATCCTTTCTAATAAGTTTTCGGTTAAGGTTCGCTGTCTCTCCAATAGTGAAAGCAATTCAACTCTATTCAGGCGTTCCGTGACGGTTCCGCC
>Ga0307376_10000279_pt1 | contig 68836 bp, 55 predicted proteins | sample TR2MG_FD_202536 | JGI IMG/M metagenome (GOLD analysis project Ga0307376, IMG submission 202536) | Soil microbial communities from Risofladan, Vaasa, Finland - TR-2 | ecosystem: Environmental > Terrestrial > Soil > Coastal area > Acid sulfate soil | place: Finland: Risofladan, Vaasa | collected...
CCAGATTTAAAGCCTATACATCTTACGTCGGTATCAGTAGGAAGCGTACCTGAGAACACAGCTTCAAAACCAGAATGATAGGCAGTCAAAGCAGAAGTATCTCCAAGTCTGCCGTAAACCGTAGCTTGAATACCTACGACATCTTTTCCATCCTGTGTAAGATCGACACCGTGTAGCGGATTAACCGTCATTGCGACGTAGTCTCCAGCAACATCTGTAATAGCTACGTCGAGGTCATAGGCTTGAATATTGTCGACTGGTGTTTGTATTACTCTACCAAGGGCGGAGACCACAAAGCGCTCAGCGCTTGAACCAGACAATCGCAAAATATCTCCAGACCCTGTCTGTTCTATCCGAGCCACTGGTTCTGTTGTGTTCACTGTAGTGCTAGTTGGCGATAATGATAAAAGTCCAACTCCGTATCCAGTTCCAACAGAAATCCCAATACCAATTGCACCACCGTTATCGACATAGTCCTCTGCTGAATAGGCAACCATGTAGGAATCTGCTGCATCTCCACCATCTCCGATTGGTGTTCCTTTAAACAAGGTGATAATTTGTCCAGATGTTAAAGAACCTCCACTAGTAAGCGTCAAGTCGTACGCCGAGAAAGGCGCTGTTGGGTCGGCTGGTGTATGTACTGTTTCTCCATCGGAAGAAAACGCCCAACGGTTAACCGTTGCCCCTGTAGGTCCCTGCAGAATACGTAAAGCGTCTCCAGTCCCTTCCTGAGCGATCCAAATTCCGGGATTGTCTGAATTTACCGTCGCGTTGATTTGAGTTTGCGAAAAAAGGCCCATCCCAGTTGTGTTGGTGGCCCAAAATCCAATAGGATACTTGATCCCAACGCCACCCCCATCCACGTACTCCGACTTGAACCCACAATGAAACGCGTAGTCGTCGTCCGCTGGATTGGACGTTATCTGAGATTTGTAGTTGACGATCCCATCTGCGGTAGCAGGTGTACCGCCTCCCAAGACACCGCCGCTGGTAGTAGTTATTGTGTACGAGTCAAATGGGGCTGTAGGTGATGCTGGAGCGTGTGAGATGTCTCCAGCTATTGTCATCTCAAGCCTTGGCGAGTAAGCTGCTGAGAACACGAACACTCCCCCTGCACCAGCTTGGTTCACAAGCAAGGCTGTGTCGGCGGAAGACGCATCGATTGCCACTCGTGCCGAGGCGTCTAATCCAACATCCCAGTCCCCCGATGCTACGTAGGCAGTTGACGTTCCTCCAGTAGCTGTGCCAAGGTCGGTGTGAACACCATAAACAATAGAATCAGCATCGTCTCCAGCATCGCCATCAACTTCAATTCTTACGCCATATATTTTCTCACCAGAAGCAAGTGTGTTGCTGGGGTCCAATCTTGCCATGAGAGCGTAAGTATACGTCCCTGTGGATACTCCATTGTTTCCAAATAAACTATTTTTAGCCCAGCAGATAATTCCATAATCATAATTGGAATCTGACCCAAACGGATCTGCAATAATGATTGCAGTACCCTCACCAACGGAAGCAGACGCCATTGTGTACCAGGAGCCAACAATGTAGCTTCCCGCGTCATCATCGCCGTCCGGTGTATAAGAGAATTTTTGCTGAACAGCTATTCCGTTTAAACCGAGACCTGCGGCGGGACTTGCGCCAACAATAGAAACTTGATCTACTTCAGAAGTAATAGACCCAAAGGTATAGCTCACATACATTGGAGACAGGTTGTACAAACCATAGTCCCAATTGGCACTTATGTTGACACCATAGGCTGTTGGAGTCGTTCCGTTTGGCACGTAAGCAAGGTCGACACCGTAAAACGTATTCGAGTTGTCAGCAGGGTCTCCTGCCATGGAAACGTGTAGACCACGGTACAGGCCAGCATTTCCTCCTCCAGCGGTGATTGTCATCTCGTAAGCATCAACGCCATAGGTGTCAACGACCGTAGCGTGTAGGACTTCCCCGTCTACGTTGATATCGATTCCGGCTGCCCCGCTTCCACTAAGCTGAACTAAATCACCCGTACCGAGTTGCGTAACACTCAGTCCAGGCAATGTAGTAGAGCCGTTGAACGCAATTTGCGATTGGGACAAAATTCCGAACGTAAACGAATCTCCGGCCAGGAAGCCAATTGGAATCTGCGACCCCGCACCGCCATCATCAGTATAATAGGCTCGGAACCCAACCATCAGCGCTTGGTTGGTGTCACTTGTGCTACCAGTGATGCTCGACACAAAATTATGGATGCCGACCGTTCCAGCTGCTCCATCGATGCCGCCACTTATTATATTTATTTTATGTGTGTCGAATGCACTAGCTGGTTGAATAGGATTATTTTGTAGATGCCCATCACTATCGATTAATAGTCTTTGAGAAGCACCATTCATCGCTTTGAAGATCGGTGATGCTCCTGGAGGTCCAGAGTGGTTTACAGTCAATGGCGTGGAAGGAGTACTTACAGTGATGTCAACAGGTCCAGCGAATGTGGCAGATCCAGTTACGTCTAACGCGAGATTTCCAGCTGAAATAACAGAGAGCGCAGCTTGGGTATCGGAAGCGTTGACATTTTGTACTACCATTGTAGCGGCATCAGAAGCAGCTTCATCTCTATCTACTTTAAATCCAGTACCAGTTGCGGAAGACTGTGTAAACGTAAGCACATTAGTGTCTATGTCTAACGTCTGGGTAGTGGCGTATAGCGTGTCCCAGGTGGAAGCGCCTCCACCAGTTGTTAGATCATAAAATGTACTGAGAGGATCGCCAGATTTATGGAAAGAAACATTTCCAGTAGCGTCATCAATAAATAGTCCAGATTCTCCTACAACGCCCGGCCACGCTACATGGGTACCAGCAAACCTGGTCCCTTGATTAGGAACACCGCTTACAGTAAGCGTTGCCCAATCTATAGATGCTACATTTGTGTCTCCGGTTATGCCTAATCTTGTTTCTATTGCTATCGTGGTTTCATTTAAGTTATTTCGCCATAAGGCGTCAATATCTTCAAAGGGGTCTACCGGAGGAGCGGCATTTACAAAGGGACCTCCCAGAGTCGTAGCATCATCTAAAGCTGAGGGGTAATTAGTGGCCATGTCCGTCCTCTCGGTAGTGTATTTGTGTACTACTGCTGTGGATTTGCATCCACGATTTCACCTGTTTCCAGGTTGATTTCTTTTCCTTCTGGAACATTAAGCTCTTTTTTAGCAGCCTCGTAAGCAGATGTGAACTCTGCTGCCAGCTTCTCTCTATTCTTTTTTGCCTCTTCCAATCTTTCTGGCAGTATTTGAAGCTCAACTGCTAATGCTTGTCTGCGTTGCGTAAGTGCTTCTAATTTTCCGTCTACTACGGATACGCGGAGACGCACATTTTGCAGTTTCATCAGTGCAAGTTCATCAAGTTTGTTTTCTTTTTCCATTTCCATTGTTGCAGTCCTCTTATCCACGGGTAATATCTCCGGTGTCGATGTTGATTCTATCTTTTTGTACGTCTAGCCCATATTTGGTATTAAGTCCTTGGTTTAGCTCCCCAACTTTCTTTTTTGCGTCTTCAAGACTCTTTTTTGTGTCCTCAAGATTCTTAGAAGCCTGTTCCAGCTGCATCTGCGCCATTTGCGCTTTTAATGTAGCATTCTCAAGCTCTTTCCAAGAAAGTTGCATTGGGTACAGGTCATCCGAGGCCACCTTTACAGGAGAATCCTCTCTGACTTCTTTCAGTTGCGCTGGTGAGGTGGCTTCTTTTTCTTTCTGAAACTTCTTTGACATATCAAGTACTCTCCGTTGTGTCTGTATTTGGTTTACTGCACTGGTTCTTTTACAGTTCAGCTTGTGTTATTTGGGGCTTAGAATAGGTCTTCCTGGCATCCAGAAAGCATCAATGGCTTGTCCGTCAAGTGCTTGTGAGGTATGACTCATAGGTAGACTACTACCTACATCTACACCTCCTGTAGGCCCTCCTGAAACTTGCAATACCGCGTGATTCATGTAGTCCGCATCTTTAGGTCTGATGAGCGTTCCGTAACACACGTAGGCAATAGGACCTCCAATATCTGGTTTTACGTAAACTATATTAGATCTATCAAATATTGGTCTAGTTGGTGATACAGGGAAAGTAGCCGGGGAAATAGGGTCATCTACTATTACACGAAGTGTTTTTAAGGTTGCTTCTAAAGAGGTTCCGGTTCCTGGAACAAACATTGGCATATTAAGTCTTTTTGTAGTCCCACCAAGGTAAACACCTCGTCCAGCACCCCTTCCGTTGTCACTGGCCGCAATAAGCGCTTCTACTTGAGTTTCTGTTGCGGGGGTCCACTCATCTGGATATTTTACTTCCCTACCTTTTAAAGTTGTAACGCTGTTGGCTTCTGCCATATTGTTACTAGAAATATCGAAAACGGTAGCACGTTGTCCCGATTCCATAGGTACGATTATAAGATCTACAGATAGTTTAAGCGGTCTAGTATTAGGTGCACCACCCCAGTAGGTTACCCATTCAGCATCCCAATCTTCGGCGTCTACACTCATTTGCGTTGCGAATGTTCTAGCTGTAACAGAAGTAGGCTGTATAAAAATGTGTACTATAGGATGAAGTTCTTCTGCGTAAACCTCACGTCTGTACTCTGTTACCACAGCTGGTGTGGTACAGTATACGTAATCGACGTCACCACCGGGGGTAAACCCATCAATTGCTGTCCACCATGTGAAGTTTCCGTTTGCTCCTACTGAAAATGCAGTAGATGCAAGGTAACGTGCATGATCTGTAATTCCACCCGTTATTGAAAGTAGTGTGTTTGAATATAAATTGTATAAGCGTACTCCACCATTTCCAACAGCAGGCGTTCCCATAGAGGCATCTGCTCTAAATGGTGTAATTGTGCGCAGCACAGATTCAAATATCCCAGATTTATCTGTACTTCCTGTTACATCTAAGCGATCCCCAGAAATAAATCCAGCCCAGCCAACAGAAGTCTGTCTGCAGGTTGCTACAGTCTGCGTAGTCTGGAATTTATCGGCGGAAATAACCGCATTTATTGCACGCTTAGACATGTCACCACTGGCACATAGTCTAGACAATCCGTTTACAAATTGATGTGTGTGATACCTCGGTGTTGTTCCTGTGGAGTACCCACTATTTGGGTACCCAGGAGCATATTGTAAATGACCTGCAGCGGCTCCCGCCCGTTCGGGGTCAAGATCGAAATCCATTACTCCAGCATGATAAGATGGAAACAGAGATGATAGCATGGCTGGGTTCATCGGGAACGGAAGTCTTAGTACAGCAGCTGCGTTAAGTGAGTACTTTTCATCTTCTGACAGAGATAGTAGGTCTACTGATCCGTAAGGTGCAGGAGGACTAACTAGAGCAGTTCTATTGTATATTGATAGTCTATCTGAAGCAAGAGTTAGACTATTTGGGCCACCACTTGTGTAAGACATATTGTTTACAGGTTTACCACTAAATGTGTTAACCCCTGAGTATACAGACGCCGCGCCAGATTGTGTAACGTAGAACTCAGTGTTACCTTCAATCCTTCCATGCAGCATCTTTTTAAGCTTTGGTACCGCAGTAGCGGGTACTGCAACCGCTCCTCCAGATGAGCTTTGCCCTTGATACGGGGTGTAACTATAATCTATTTGTACTCTATCTGCTGGAGCTAACGGCGTCTGTTCTGGCCATATAACCATTACGTACTGGTCGAGGCGCCCAGCTGTAATAAGTGGTTTAAGTGAGATAGCATTACTGTAAGGATGCCTTAGAAAACCACCTCCAACAGCAGTCCAGTCAGCTAGTAAAGATGCCCTTGTGTACACAATGGGTAACCCTGGTGCTACATTCTTACCGAAAGGAGGTGTTGTCCAAAAACTAGACCCAAGCCCAAAAGTATAGTCAGCTACTGCGGGAGGAGTGGCACCTAAGTCTATGTCGTCTTTACTTCCCCAGGAACAGATAGCTTGCACTGATTTGCCACCACGCCCAACTTCTATCCATTTATTTATATCCGATTCATAGTACACTTTTATTCTAATTTTTCCAGTTATAGGCACTGTTAGGTTTATCGTTATGGTTGTTTGTGCTATGTAGTCTAAGGTAACCGATGAAATAGATGCGGTAGGTTCAAATACCGCAGTATAGTTGTCTACACCCCACAGTTTGACTGTTCCGGGGGTTCCAGTTGCTGCGGTAACGTTAGCAGCAGTTATTGTAACGGATGCTCCGCTTACTGCTTTCTCTATTACCGTGTAGATAGGTCCTATATGTAAGTCTTGCGGACTACCTGTTGGGTCAAGAGTTGCTTTATGTACAGTATCTGGAATTTCAGCTAATCCGTAGTTGGCCGCGTAGTTTCCTACAAACGTTCTGTCATAGTGTACCCAGAATGCTAGCAGTGCTCTGTCTTCAGTAGTAGCAGCTGTGTTCACATAACCTGTCATTTCAGTAGCCCTTCCAGAAGGGTCTAGCGTAGCGGAGTTAACTTTAAATGGTTGTGCATAAGCAGGAGCGGCTACGGATACAGGACTGTTATAATCCTTAAATAAGAGTATTCCTGTAGCATTTGTTATAGAATCATAAGTTAACGCACACGCATGTGCAAGATCTAGTGACGTAATAAAGGAGGACAAATCATCCCACTGGGTACCCCAGCAAGGAGGTCCTAAAAAATCCAGTGCCTCTGCACGAGTTGTATCCCCTACTGCGTGTACAGCACCGGGAATGTGTCTTACAATACTAGCCCCAACCGGAGACTTTATTGTTAGTGTCCCAACAGATCCAGAAACCGACCAGCTGTGGATGGTCGACGACGACGATGGTGCGGTTAAGTCTAGTTCCATCGCTACCAGCGCAAATTCTTTTGCGTCACTCCAGATAGTTCTATATCCGTCTGGAGTTGTTAACTGGTACGCTCCTGTAAGAGGTCCAATTGAATCTGTTTGTAGTATCCTAGATCCAGCGACTACACCCGCACTTCCGGCTCCTTGGTACTTATTTGCCATGCGGGTACGCAGGTCGCCCTTCATCATTTTGTCGAGGCTCTCTCGCATAAGAGCTTCACAATCTGCTGGCGTAAGGTCTACTGTGTGACGTAGGTCTACTAAGTCGTCCGGAGAAATTATTGTGTAATCCTTTCGATCATCTGGACGGCTAGCTCCTGTTCCATTTGGGTTTAGATCCCGCGTCCACGCCCCTTGGTTTCTTCTATGTATTAAACAGAAAGGAATGGCCCATTCTGCTAGAAGGGGGTGCACACGTTCATCTTCTACTATTGAGATAGTTCTAGACCATAACCCACCGTCGTCGTATACTGCGGTACCACTTTTAGTAACGTCTCCCCTTGTCCACCCTAATGCTGAAGCAGCCATCGCGTCGTGTTCGTCCAGCACATCTGTAGCCCCTAGGTTTTCGTATACTATTTCAAACTGAACATACCCCTTTTTCCATCCGAGGTACTCTAGTGGGATATACGGTCTGTGTTTACTACTTATATAGTAGTTCTCATTTAATCCCGGTGAAGCTGTATTGTCATACAATGTAATGTTCATTTTTATGTAGACAAGTGTTCGGGCCCAGCCTACTGTAGGTGCATCACCAACATACATATCAAAAGATGGAATTTCAAATATAGGAACGTCTTCTAGTCCTCGCATACGTATTTTAATCGGCTTGTCCGCTAATCTTATTGTATTTGGAGGAGCCGTTTTCACTGTGCCTAGTGGGTTAGTAACGTCGCTAATAAATCCACTGGGTTTTTCGTACTCTTGATCATTGAAAATGTCACTCTCATTGTAGTGAACATCAGTTACAACCTTAGCTACGTTGTCTTTATCCGTAAGTGCGTGTATTGGAAATACGTATCTGATATTGTTTCTGAACACCTGAACATTGTTTGCAGGTAGAGATTCAGACGAGAGCCGTTTAATAACTGCGATTGGAATTGCCCAGCTTTTACCATCTGCAGGGGTAACCGCAGAGGTAGCGATCCAAACACGTGGATCGGTAGAGGGGAGACTTGTTCCAAACATTACTCCGTCTATATTCGTTGCCAGATTGGCCACTGTGGGAGAAGCTGGAAGCCACAGGGCAGTGTTTGGAACATCGTTTGCTACTCCTAATCTCCATTTTGTTACATACCATAGGTGATTATCTGACTCTATCGCGTTCAGATCGAAGTTATTTGCAGGAGATATACCTTGTTGCCATAGAAGTTCTTCTAGTTGGGTGTCCACTTCTTCTAATGTGTAGGTAAGAGATCCATCTGGGTTTCTTGCATAAGTTTGTGTATCTGGGCTAGCGATTAGCTCCCGCCATACTTCTAGAAATACTAGGTCGTACCGGAAAGGGGCTACGGGTGGTGCAGATAATGTTACATTTTGGGCATGTACTTCTACAAAGTGACCGTTTACTATTGCTGTAAACGCATCTATACCAATTTCAAAGTTTACTGCACTGGCACCGTCGTGAAAAGTTAGTTCTTCTTCAGAAGCAAAATCGTTTAGCTTAGTAGGACGTACTCCAGCAATAACACCAGATCCATTTGTGATTCTATCACGTTCTGCTTTGATGATACTACTGTTCATTAAAGATGTCTCGCTACCGGCCGCCCCTGTAGCGAGTGGGATCCAAGATGTTCCATCCCAGAAATGTAGTGTGTTATCTGCTGGAGGAGTTTGCACCCAATAAAAATCCCCAACCCAATTCATGTGTGGCGGAGGCACCGGAAGTAGCGCTGTGGTGCTGACGGTACCTCTGTACCAGCTTCTTCCCAGTGAGTCTACTTCATCTCTATACTCTGCGTAATAGATATCATTTGTGGTTACTGAAACAACAGCACCAAGGTCGATAACTCCAAATACAATTAGGTAGTCTTTTTCTGCATCTGTTAGGTAAGAGGCTTCTGGAAGAACCTGCCATGCTAATGTAGGTGTGGCAGGCATCCCACCTTCATTATATCGTGCTCTAACTACAACGTAGTTTTTCTGGCTAGCTCCGACAGTAAACACATGGGGGTCCGTGTCGGCTACAGTCATCCCGTCGAAGCTTACGCCAACAAACGGGTTAATCTGTACGGTTAGTCCAACTCCAGGGTTTATTTCACCGCCCCAAACGATACCTCGGTTAACGATTCGCTTTATACGAGCGTTTAGGTCTTTTGTGGCATCTGGGTTTTTCCAAATAAAACTTGCGGAGAGCGCCATAGTTGAACTCCTCCTCGGAACTAACTTCTCCGAGGGGTTGGGATTTTACTACATGAATACATTTAGACGGAATTCAGCAGAATCTGTACCTGTGAACACCATCAAGGGGCGGTTATGCACCGCAAATAGGAACCTCGTTCCTACTTCAGGATCTCCAGGTATGGGCGAGTACACAATCTCTGCAAAAAGTCCTACTGAGCTTACACTACCGATTACTTCTCCGGTTTCGATTCTGCACAGAAATACGGGGCAGAAATCTGAAGTCCACTCATACCCATCTATCGGTTCTGGACCAAAGATTATGACTGCTCCTGGCATAGTGGTAGAAGCAGGGTCGATAGCCAGTGCGATTGTTGGGTCTGCTGGATCGTGACCACCAGAGGACAATGAGAAGTATTTGACTTGGTATGACTTTCCTGTTGCCCACATCTCGCCGATACGACGCTTAGCTTCGTTGGTGAGTACTGCAAATGACTCATATGCCATGTTTTGTACGCCTCTTTTTTACTATACCCGCTATGCGTCGTGGAGTATTTAAGCGCAGTGGCTCTCTACTCCTCTACTAAATATACTTTATAAACCCATATCTTGTGCACAGCAGCAGGTGTTATTTTTGCTTGAACTGACACAACGACTTGTCCTAGTGCGGCCAAGTTTACGCCAGTCATGATTGGTGCTCGAAGTCTTGTGGTTGTGTTAAGTAAATCTACCGACGCAGGAGTTGCCGACCACACACCGCCAGTTTCATCCCAGAAATACAAATCTGGTAGTCGTTGTATAATTAACTCCCCGTCTACTCCTCCGATATCCATTTTATAATCTATGTCTATTTTATAATTTGTAGCTCCTTCCAAAGTTGCTATTTGGTACACCCGGCAGAGTTCGTTGGAATCATTTACGTCGAATCTGCATGCGTAGTTACTCTGCCCAACTGTAACTCCTGGAGGAGTTACCAGTTGTAAAGATACCACGTCTGTGTCTGTATTATCCTCATTAATATCATTTGTGCTAAAATTATAAGACGTCCATCCTGAGAACGTATCTCCGCGTTTTTTATAGGCTTTCCATGCGTAGTAGTCTACTTTAGCAGTGCATTCTCCTGGAAGGGATCCACCCATCGCTATACTTGGGTTGCTTAACGCTGCAGGAGGAAAGCTAGAGGTGTACACATCAAGAAGTGGTACTTCGCTATAATCTACAAACAGTTTTGTTCTCCCCGGTGTACCAGAAAAGTCATCCCGATCCATACGCAGCCTTACATGCACATCTTTTCCATTGAAATCAAATGGTTTAAGATCTACGCAGTCTAGTGGGGTCGCTGGAGGGGCGCCTAACAAATCTGCTAGGCATAGATAGTATACACCCCCAAATTTGGAAGCAAATACTCCAAATGATAGTAAACCATCTTCCATGCCTAGTAACGTAAACAGTGTTACACTGGGTGCTGCTGTTGTGTCTACTACCGAGAACCTAGTTTCCATTTCTACTACATACTGATTATTAAACGCTACCATTCCATCATAGTCTACATGTAGGTAAGCTTTAGTATCGATGGGCGATGCGTCTGTTATCTGTAAATAGTTATCTCCTGTGATTACAGCCGCTTGACTTCCGATTGCTGTTTGCCAATCTAAAGGACCTGTGATAGCATCTGGAAGTGCTCCATCGAAGGGGTCGTATAGCTGAAACGTATTAACGTATTCTACTTCCACCCATAGTTGGCTAACTTCTATTTGTCCTGCCGCAGGACCGGTTACCATGTGTACGCCAACTCCCAACTCTGCGATGTCAATTAGTGAAAACCTTTGAGTGGTGGTCCAGTCTTGCCGTACTCGCTTTACCCCCTCGATCCATGCAGTAGTTGGGGGAGGTACAACTACATTTCCTGCACTTTGGTCCACGCCGCCTTGTGTGATATATAATTCAACTGCGGCTCCAACAGCTACTGTTTGGCGTAGTCTATAGTGTACTGTAAGCGCCATCACCCTTCCTGGTGTAGGTGCCCATCCTGCTCCACAGTTAAAAGTTGACTTTTGTCCTGTAGTAGCAGAGGTTACAAATGTCGTGTCAGGGGATCCTTTTAATACAGCTTCCCATCCTTCTATTGTGCCAAGTACAGCCCAATCCGTATGGGATCCATTACTCGTTGTAGGTATGGGAAGTGTAGGCATTATGACTGGCCTTTGTATCTAGTAATAGAGATTAACTGTAGAATAGCGGAAGCGATTTCTATCGCTCCGTTTTTGTCGAACGTAAGCTTTGAAAAGTCTTCTTCCATTGCCATTTGCATCATATGGCACGCATGGTTTTCAAGAAGTCTAATCAGGCTTACTTTATCTTTTACAGCTTCGATTGGGATTGTTACTGAGTCTTCCTCTACCATCTGTTACACCAAAAGTCCAAAGTATGGGTTATGGAGGAGTCCCGGGTCATCTCCTCCGAACAATGGGTGGTTTGGTGTGGTAGTGCTGGTTACTGATTCTGAGCAAAGCATCGTCTCCATTTGGATAACATCTGCGGAGTCTGGACAGCAGGAAGTATCCCATGGAGGCTTTCCTGGAGTGGGAAACGAGTCTAGGCACCCACCAAAATCGAATCGCTTACTTAAAGGTGTACCTACCCAGTAGTCTGTTAACAGATCGATGTCATATATTGAATCGAAAGGCCAGTCTGGTGGATAGGGTATCGGTTCTGTATCGAAAGTTTCTCCACTATCTAAGAATTTAAACGCACCTATTCCAGGAAATTCTACCATCTGGTCGAATGGATTTGCAAAAGCACAAATTGGAATATCTGCGATCAGGTGCATTAATCCTGCGGCGGTTATTCCATCCATACAGCCAAAGAATAACAATAGATCCCTAATAGAGCAAAACTGCGAGGTACCTGGATAGTTAACTAGATGCTGTACAAATTCTCCGGTGTCTAGAGGGGCGACAGTTACTGTTTCCTCCGACATTTTTGCAATGGTATACTCATCCACATTGTTCATAAGTTTGTGGAATACAAGCCATTGTAAAATGCATAAGTTTGGTACCCATACATGAAAGTTGGACCCTGAAAAATCGTCGGAGCCCGTAACCGGTTGATAGAGATCCCTCTCTGGATCATCTGGGTTCTTACAGCGTTCTATTACCGGAGATGTAGATGTAAATACGGTAGAAAGATCTCTTATTCCACCTTGTAACCCCGATTCACCTACTAGTATCTTAGCAGCCAACTTAGCTGAGAGTATTCTTAAAGCACGAACATCTGGAAGCATCTTTCTAAATGGTAGCTGGTAATCAATAAGAAACGCTGACCAGGGAGACGTGATTAGATCCGCGTATTTTTCGTTTGTTCTTCCAGCAAATTCGTAGATCTCTCTAGCAAATACTTCCAGCTCTTTTGCCATGTGAGTAACGACGGCATGCATATAAACAGGTTCGTCGATACCATTAGTTATCTTTATTTGATTTTTAGCAGGAGGCTCGTATAGACGAAGAAATACTCTCTGAAAACGTGATCTCGGGATCAATGTTCCAGCGTCTTCTCCATTTATGTAGAATTTAATGGGGTCGTTTCTATCAGTAATCAGCCAAAACTCTGATGGCTTAGAGCTTCTTGGAAGCATCTCGTCGGCAGTTAAATAAAATGAGCCCACCGGGAACTCTTCTGTCATAGAGTCCTTTATATAGGCCCAAGGATACAGAGCTGATATGCACGCAAGCATGAGCTACCTTATATCAAATAGTGGGGACAGTAGTGGATACTCTGTGTACCCATCAAACTCAATAATTTCTATGTCCATTACTGCAAGGTCTGTTCTTACAAAATTGGTCACTCTAAACGTAGACACTCCAGTTATTACGCTCTTTACCAAATCTTCATAAGAAGCAGGGTCTAGTGTAGTTATAAAAGAAGACCCCCCGGAAGTTGGACTAATAGGATTCCTGAGAAAGTCTGCAGTTAGGCTTCGGATATCAGCGATTACCGCGTTCTTGTCTGTGTCTGAGGAGGTTGTAAGAATTGCACTTACGTATACCGGTACAGGCACTGCGCGTCTTACAAGGATATCTACATCGAATGGCGCTACTTCGTATTCAAAAATAGCTCCTGCTTCGTAGACGAGATCAAAGTAATAGTAGTTTATCTCGTAAGTTTGTGCTGGTTGTAGTGGAGTGTCCAGGATCACTTTGTCTCTGGCTTTTTTTGACCCATACACAGCAGCATCTAGATCCTGTTGGAAGTAGTATGACACGGGCGTTCCGTCTACTGTTACACGTTCTACGCCTAATGCAGGTGTTCTTTCTAAGTTGATAAAAGTTTCCCCGCCAAGTGCTACGTCTACCTGTATATCTTGCACAAAAGAATCTGTAATTAAATAGACGTCATACCCTTGTCTTCCATTTAAAGACGCCAGACGTCTAAACAGTCCATACTGTGTAGAGGCTACTAAGGCGATGTCATCAAACCCATTTGGATTTAAGTCACCTACTGTTTTTATTATTCTACCTGTTGAATCTGCAGCTAATCCTTGGATGGAATCCCAAATTTGGTTTCTTATTTGGAATGCATCTAGAGGATCCTGTCCTCCGGTAGCATCCGAGTTGTTTACTACACCTTCAAAGTCTTGTAGGTCGGATACTATGCTTACAATTGTGCCAATGGGTACATTGTAGTCGGTACCTGTAGCGACGGCTCTTGCAGACACGCTTATTTCGTATCTTTGTGTAGTTGAATTATAATAAATATCTGGGCTATCCCCATCCATTTCTACGTAGGTGGATAGGGTATATGATAACCGATTGTCTGATGTAGATACAATAGTCCCGGCATCTGCAGAGTATACTTCTCCTTCTAGTGGTCTGGATATCTTATAAAAAGTAACGATAACTGTGGCCTCTGTTCCAGAGTCTGTGTCCAGGCCGTAATTTCTTGCTAAATTGATTAAGTCTTCGTCTTGCAGTTCATTAGCATTTTCAAGTTGGTATATAGACGACAAGTATGCCGTATTGGACTCAACTCTGGTAAGCTCCGCTGCGACTGTGTATAATAGTACCGAGATCGGACCCTTTTGAATATCTATGGTGGGATCGACATCTGTATGCGTCTCTTGCATAGAGTCTACGATTACATCGAGAGATCTTGCTATAATGGCCATATCTTTACCTTCTTACAAGAACGCTTGGTAAGACGTACTATACAGTGTCACAAACTTTCCAAACTCTTCTTTCAAGTAGTCAGGAAGTTGCTGTGAAAGACTGATAGTGAAATCCATGGGAATGTTGTCTTCGCTCTCAGTTAAGATTCTTAACATAAACTTCCAACTAAAATAACCAATCTTGTTAACTGTAAGCTCCTGAATACTTTCTATGCTTTCCGCTTCATCGACGTAGTTATCGTCGTCCTGTAGATCCTGTAAACGATCCATCGATTCCATTACTATAGAATGTACCCACTCTTCAACGCCGATAGTACTGAGTATAGTAGTTTGGTCGCCAACTTTATACAGCTCACTCCCGTTATAGTAAGTTGTGTTATCTGGATCGTAGTTGTTGAGCAAAGACTCCGCTACATCTTGTGAAACTTTCTCTAGCCCTGCAACAGAGGTGTACTGCCCTGCAGCATTCTGTACAAGATCTCCGTCGTCGCATTTCAGAGTGTAGCTCATTAGTAGTCCTTACTGATAGGTTACCAGCACACGTATCCAAGATCTCAATTCTTTTTTAAGATCTTCTGTTTGTTCTTCTACGTGTTGCACCTGGGATGCACTGTCGAACAAGTTATGAAATCTTTCTCGTCTATCTTTTAGTCCTATCCTTCCAAGAGCCCTGACCATGGCAGAGAAAAGAGGACTAAAACCGGATTTTAGATCTGCTTCTATATCCTGTTGACTGTTGAATCCATCTCGGAACTCATTAAACTTCTTAGTTATTTGATCTAATCCATCTACGACTGACTGGCTATCTGTTATTCTGGCTTCTGTAAATTCTTGTAGTAGGTCGTTGTAGTCATCTGATACAGATCCAACGTTGGACATCTGTTTAAGATATCCAACTGCTTTCTGCTTTGTTTGTGCGGAAGCTAGTATCAGGGCATCCTCTACGGGGCCTCCTACACTGTACTCTGTTTTACTAATAGAATTATAGTAGTCTGGAGGTGTAGTTCTTCTATTGTCTACTAATTTGGCGTCTCTCTTAGACGCTTTCTCAAATTTAGAGTTTGAGCCACCCAGTGGGGCTAGCTTAGTTGCTGTGGCATCAAATAGAAAGTCGTTGTAGTTTGAAGGCATTATTCTACTTTCTTATAGTATAACCATTAGATATAGCTAGTTATTGCGTCGGTTACTGCGCCTAGTGATGGAGTAAGGCACCCGCTTGCCCCTTTTTCTTCCTCTTCACCTTTGTCTGCAGAGTCTTTCGTATCGCCAATTAGTTCTTTTATGGCTTTTTCAATTTCTTGCACAAAGGCCACTTTGGCATTTAGGCTTTTTGTTATTTCACTCATGACGTCGGATATCCCACGTCTTACTTCATTCGTAGAAGACGTCACAGATTTTTCTACCTGTCCGGTAAACGCCTGCACGCTTTCTGTTACTTTTGTTATACTTTCCTGTGGGTCATACAATTTTGTCTGAGGTAGCGCATTTAGTGCGGCTGTTACAGACTCTGATGTGTTTGCTGCATTTTGTACATCTCCTGGAGGGCAGCTTTCATCAGGCTTCTTTCCGTCTTTACATGGATTCAAAGATGATAGGTCTACATCAAGGGAGAACCCTTGTAGAGAGGACATCAATGATTGTATCATGCATAAAGGGTACGATACGAGCTTCATTATTCCTTCAAAAGAAGACGTTATTGTTTTATCTAGAGAAACACTAAGCTCTTTTAAAGCAAACGTTAGCAAAGACTTTGGGAGAGGAAGTCCGCCTGTACCCGCCCCTGCACCCCCTACTGTAGGTATTCCACCAGGAGTTGGGAGGTCTAGTCCACCAGTAACTGATTTTCCTGTACCAAGTAGGCACTGTGCAATACTGTTCTGTGATAAATTGTCGGCTAATGACAACAAATTTTGAACTTTGTTTACCATTTCCTTGGCAACTTTTACAATCCCGTCTATCTGGGCGTCAAACAACTTGGAAGCGCTGTTGACCATAGAAGACAGCGCCGTAAACGAACTCTCGATCTTTTTTGAAACATCTGGTAAGTCTGCAGAAGGGAGATCTGGTAGATTGGGGCTGTCTACTTTTATACCGCCTAGACTTGGTATTTTTATGTCCGGCAGGTTTTTAGAAAGTCTAGCACAGGTTTTTCCGCGAGTAGCCAGCTCTTTAGACAGATTCTGGTCATTCCCTGTCGCAGAGGCGTCTACCGCTTGCATAGCCACAAGAGGCTTCTTTGCGGTGGACATCATACCATTGGACATATACCTTCTGTTATTTGATATAAGCTTCTCAAGACCTTTATTTTTGTCAGTTGGGTCGTTTACGTTAGGTATGCGAATACCATCAACGTCTTTACCTAAAACTTCTATAATTTCAGCATCTGTGAACTCTAGTACTTCAAATAGTGTGGGGTCTTCCACCACAGTAACTATAGGTGCCTGTAGATTAAGATACTCATTTTGTGTGGGAGACTCCCCAGACATTATGGCGCTAAGATACTCTCCAGACCATCCCCAAACTTCAAGCTTTGTGCAACTGTATATAGTTGCATTTACATCACCGACCCAATAGATGTAGTTATTAATAGAGGCTATATCTTTAGCTTGTGACTTTTCTACCATTTTACTGATAGGAAGGTTTATATCGATATACTTTTCTGACATCGTTGATACAGGTGTGATACTTCCACATATCATTTCGTTTCTCGTGGAGAACACGTTCTCTGTAGCTATATAGTAGGAGAACCTGATATCACTTTTCATTAGGCCCAGTATACGCTTGAATAGGGTCATATTTTTCCCTACGGAGTTGTATAGCTGTCTGAGCCCTATCAAGTTTGTACCGTCAACGATAAAAAGCTTTTTGTTTACTATTACGTAATCCTGATCAAGTTGCTCTAGGAGGGCAACGGCGTCAGCTTCATTCTCGACTGTTGGTATATCTAACGACCGCATAAGACTTGTGTAGGAGGATGCTCCAAATACTTTTGCTATTGAATTAGCAGCGTCCTCTGCGTCTTTCAATGGCGACCCTTTTCCTCCACTAAAGTTCTGCATGGGTGCAGGAGAGGGAAGTTCTGCGCCAGTTCCTACAAGCTCTGCGGTTACTAGATCTGATACACCAGTACCGCTCAGCCATATTGGTAGGCATGTAGCAACGTCATAGCTAGGGTCTATTTGTCCTATAAGTGGGTCCGGTGGAAGCGTAGCAGTGCCTCCACGTACAGCAAGCGTAACGTAGACTACGTTGTCTACTACTTCCGCAGAGGGTGGTCTATCCGCAAAAACGAACCCTGCAATAGGACCCGGTCCGAGGTATTGATATATTATTTTTATGTTGTTGCCGTCTGTTCCGGGTTGTTTGGCAGTCCACTTTACTTGACTATTTACAGTATCTCCGATTGTAACGGAAGCTGCTATTTTCGCACTAGATAGATCTGCTATATCCTCTGCTAGTGTAGCAAGTAGGTCATCGGTTTGCTTCCTATACTCAGAAAACGTTTTTCGTACTTCTTTGTACGACGTATCAATACCGTCTTCTACATGACATCCTAGGTATATTGATGGGCTCATTAGGTTACCCTGTAAGCTTTACTTGTGTACTGAGCATGTTACTAATACTACTTACCGCTCCAGTTAAAACTCCAGATAGTATATTTGCTGCTATTACAGTTTGTGGAGATATCTGTGAGATTACTGGATCTGCTCCGTAGACCTGTGCAAACGCTTGGAGTCCGCCTATTACTGTTGTAAGTGTCCCAACAAGTTGCGTTCCTAGGACTGCTGGTATTACAGGGGCTGCGCCAAATCCTACATCTGGCGCGTTAATCTGTGCTTTCGCTGATTTTATCGTAATAGACGTAGTAAAACTGAGCATCCCAGTCTTGTTGACAGTCCATTTTGTACTGTCGCAGGATAGAGTTAGCGCATTAAGATTACCAAGAGTTACTTTTGTCTCTTTTGCCTGTGTGGTATTATTCAAGAAGATATTAGCTTCGTCATCTATTTGAAGGCTTACGTCACCAGAACTTTTATGAGAAAAGAGTCTTTCGTATCTCAGTGGTTTATTTGTGCTGCTGTGCTTCTTCTCTTTTCCTTGCTCGTCAAATACATGACCTTCTTGTGTAGAAGTTAGCAGCTTTCCGTCTTTATCATTAAGCCATCTAGAATATTCGATTGCAAATTCAGTACTATCCAACCTAGAAAACTTTTGGAACACAGTAGGTTTTGCAGGATCTGGGCGCTTAACTACTCCAAATCTTTCTTCGTAACCAATACTTCCTGTTTTATATAAATGCGTACATCTTTTGTGAGTTGGTGCAATAGCTCGTATCTCCAACTCTGATTGTAGTAAGTCTAGTCTGTTACTACCGCCTCTCAGTTCTATGTCTCCAGCGTCTCCCATCAATAGATAGGATCTACCGCTGGACATGATTTCTATTTCTCCAGGCCGTAACTCTCGATATAAGATATCTCCGTTTCTACCACTTTTTAATAAGCTAGCCGTATCATCGGATACATATGCAGCTACTGTTTTTGTGTAGGAGTCTCCACGACGTTGTATTAGTACCTGCGTTCCTGCATCTGGTAGGACGCGGATCCAAGAGTTAACGCCGAAGTAGGGTTGTCTTATTTGAACGGGACCTGCACCAGGATTCGCATTAGTGTCTACTTGTAATTGATCTGTTTTAGGTATTGGATGTATAACTAGGCCCATCATGGGCAGGCGCATTTGTGAGTTAAGTTCTGCGCGTGCGTGGCCTTCTGTGTAATCTAATGTTGACATTTATTTTGACTTTGGTCTTGGTTCTACTGTTTGAACCATTCCAGTACTACTTGATGCTATGCCAGCTGTTCTATTACGTATGGCATTTGTTGCTTTTTTAGTTAGCTCTCTAACCGCGCCGACTCTTCCTTGGTTACGCTTACTCTTCTCACCCGCTTTTTTCAACTGCGCCTCTAGAGCACGCTTCCTAGTCATATCGTTTTTTAGTTTTTTATTAACTTGTTTTTTCTTACTTGGATCCGCAATAACCTTTTTCTGAGCTTTCGCTCTTGCTTGTGTTACTTTTGCTGACCCACCTGCAACTTTTCTGCTCATTCCAGTACCGCACCACACTAGTGGAGGAGGAGCGTAGTTAGCAGAGCTTGTAGAAGTACGTGACGTTTGTGCCGGGAACTCTCCACTACCAAGACAGTGTCGTTCCAACGTGCTTCCTTTTTTAGGAATCAACAAGTGTCTGCATTGGAAAAACAATGACGGGTCAACCTCTAAACCGTGATATATATACCTTTTATCACTGTAGCCTACCCTTTTTCTATACTCTTTAGAATATTTTTTCATATAATCTACTACTTCTTTTACAGTGATGCTTGTTCCACCCCTTTCTTTAAGTTGCTTTCTTAATTTATACCTGTTTTTCCAGTAGTCCGCTGCGTTACCGTCTAACCTATTTGGATCTACAATTTCTCCAGGCTCATACTTCCAACCTCGTGCCATAGCCACTATCTGTGTTTGAACCATCTCTTTCTGAACTTTTCTAACTTTGGCAAATAAATCTAGTTGTTCTTGTGTCCTAGATTTTCCTCTAGCTGGACGTACCCACATTCCTAGATGGAGGTGTGGTCCGCCGCCTCCTCTTGAGTGAGTTAATCCTATTACTGTACCAGCTGGAATGTTGTCGACTATGTCCGCTCCATAATATTTTCCGGGAGTCCCGTATAACGTTGCACAGTGGTACCACTGTAGTGTAGCGTACAGCCTACCGCTTTCTTTATCTTTTGAGTTAGGTGGTGTTACGTAACCTTTACCTATCAAACCTATTCCAGATATTCCGTGTCTTCCTATATATAGATTTTTTCCTGATCTACCGTTATTAGTTAATTTTTTCCATTGATCCCAGGCTAACGAATAAATACCACCGGTTAGTGTTACCGAACTTCCAGCTCTTTTTATTTCCGGCTTACTTTCAAAGAAAACCTCTACAGGACTGCTTTTAGGACCCACTTTGAATCCTTTTGCTTTTCCTCCTGATAACTGACTTGCAATAAGATTCTCTTGCGATGTACTAATATCTATTGTTATTGGTTTTACAGGTCCTGTACCAAAACCACAATATATAGTTGCTCTAAGATATTGTAAATAAATCGGAGCAAGCATCTTTGTGTTCAGTGCACAAAAAATATCTATTCCAGGATGCCAGGCGTCAGATCCTCTCGAATGGGCCTTGTATAAACGTTGGTTGAATCTACGTAGGTATCCCCATCCATTATAAGATGGATTCTGCCCCCTAGGGGCACTCGACTTCCAGGGAGAGTAGAATAAACTATGGTAGCTATCATTTACTTTTAAATTCGGCACACTAGTTGCGGGTTTCTTTCCATCTTCTGCTGGATGCTTCCTAACACCACCCGCTGCCAGGTTTACCACACCTCCGCCAATTGCTGGAGGAGGGCTAGGGGGTTGTTTGGATATTACTGGCTTGTATTTAAAATAGTTACCAAAGGTAGCTCCCATAGTTGTAGAAAAATTGCTGGACTCTCTAAGTCTATTTAATATAGCGGATCTACTGAATCGGCTAGTAGACCCCAGACGAGGTCCATATCCAAATTCAAGTCCGCCCGCTTCTTTTGTAGCCCCTACGCCCTCTTTTGCTTTATAGGATTGCATCCCACTAACAAATCCAGCATAGTCGATTGGTTGTCGCTGTCCACCACCAACGAATCTAAACGTACCATCTCTAAACATTTCTCTGGTATAAATAAGCTGAGATTCTGTTGTGCATACCCCATCTGGAGCATTCATAGAATGTGTAACCGATTGAGGAAGGCCAATTCTTTGTCGAGGTACCAACCAAACTGGTCTATTTGGTAGCATGTACGGTCGGTAAGGATGTCGTACTAAAAGAGTATGCACACGTCCCAATTGACGCTGCATGTAAAATATTGCGTATAAGAACAGTTGCTTTTTTACACTTGCCCCGTAACTCCTAAACTTGTCTCCCGCTGCTAGCGTAACGTCGCCTACTCCAGGAATAGTTAGTTTTACATCTTGCTGTTGTACTCCTATTCTTCTGGCTAGAATAGGCCATATGTAAACGTCCATTCCTTGGGCACGAATAGCTTCACTATTTTTGGCGTCAGCTAACTTTTTCTCGTAGGTTAGTGCTGTGAACTTGTACGCTGTTGGTACATCTGAGTTTTCTTCTGATATAGTAGAGGAGATCCAATCTTGTGATATCGTGTAGGACTCTTTAAAAGTTTTTCCAAAGTCCTCTGGAAATGCATTATAATTGGGCACCTCAAACATCAGGTCACCCATAGGTGAGACATAAAATTGGTAGTCTATAGATTGGCATATCTTATCCAACAAAGACTTTCTGGTTTCATAGTCTGGTGCCTGAACTAAACTCTCAGCAGCAGACGCTGCACTGGTTTGTACGATAGAAGCCGCACCAGTTCCTTGCGCCGGTCTGAGAAAATGCACAAACCCATTGAGAGGACTAAACAGCGAGTCTATGTTTCTGGAAGTGCCCTGCCCGATTGCGCTAACTTCTTGATAAGTTATCGGGCGCTGGATAACTCCAAATACCGCTAGACTATTCCATGGGTTTAATATACCACTTGCGTAGCTTGTAATATCGTAAGCAGCTCCAATAAGAAACTCAGAATTACCAGCAGTGGTAAGAAACACTACCGCTTCTTCAAATGATTTGTTCATCAACGGATGAGCAAGACTTTTATTGGCTTCTACTAAATCTGCAAATATGCCTGCCTGTTGTGTTGTGAAATCAGCAAACTTGTCTATGATTCTCTTAGTTGTTTCCATTCTAGGAGTGTTTTTTCCTGCATTCCTTCTCCAATCTAGTATAGTCTCATTGACGTTACCCATAGCTTTAACGCCACGGTTAGTTATTCCTTTAATCTTTCGTGTTTCGTCATCTACCCTTTTTATCAAAATCTGCATGTGCTTTGAAAGCACGGGAAAACTTCTTGGAAGCCTATCAAATAGATTATTTGATCCACTAACATGGAAATCATTATACGGATTCCTAACACTTGTCGGCCAGCGATCCTTTGGTGGTTCATTTCTTTGATGTTTACTTAAAAATATAAACATCTTATTTAGAGAGTCAGTAATAGATTTTTTAAGCTCTATCTCACTGCCCTTGATAGTATCGTTTATAAAGTTGGCCCATTGATTCAATCTTGCTACCAAGTCCTTTAGTTTTTTATCCTTTCCTGCAGCAGGTATATTGTTGTACACCTTTAACTCTGTGTCAAACATTCTACGTATTTCTGATGACATTAGAGCGTATTCTTTGAAACTCGTAGACATTCTTTCGCTTAACGGCTTGGGAAGTTTAGTTGCGTCTTTTAACACGCTCTTTATATCGTTCTCAGGACCTTGCAGTGCAGTTATGTAAGCATTAGTTATAGATTTTGCTGTTTCTAGCTTTGCAAGTGCATCTTTTAGTTTTCTATTTGCTTCTATCCTCCTGTTTTCCTGGTTGCTGGTTTCATCTTCTGCTACAATACTTTTATACTTCCTTTCAAGGTCGTCGTATTCTTTTTGTAACTTTGCTTGATCTGCAAAATGCGATATTACTCTAGGAAGTGATTTTGTAACAACAGTTCCTTTAAGCTTCGGTGCCTCGCCTTTTACAGTACCCAGTACACTTGGAGCAACTGCTACGTATTCCATATAAGAGGCAGTTGCAGTACCATCTCTTACTGCGGCCCACATCGCCAGATATTGCTTTACTAGCTTTTGAAAATTTGCAACTTGATCTGCCGCTTCGGATTCTCTCCTGGCGGTCCTTGCTTGATTTTCTTTTGGAAGCGCTTTCCCCTCGCTGTTTATTATCGTGATACGACGGAATCCAATAATCGGCTTATCTACGGTTCCATCTACATAGAATTCATATTTATCTCTCTTCCATTGCCATATATCTACAATGTATAGCATCGCATAAGCAAAAGCTTGGACCCATCTTACCGCAAAACTAGAGTAGAAACCCTTTAACTTTTTGGTAGCAGCGTTCGCGCATTTAATCTTTGCGTTCATTTCTGCTTGGGTTCCCTGCACTGCATAGGTTTCTCTACTGGTTGGATTTAAGGCAAAACACTTATTTTTTACTCGTACCTCATAGATAAACTGTGTTTCCCACAGCTTTACCAAACGGTTAACTATATCAAATATAGGCAACTGCATAAGCTCATAAGGGTTTTTATAGGCTACTAACTGTACTGCCCCTGTTTTAAGTTTAGGGTCACCTGAGGGAAGGGCAGTTTTTACATACGACTTACCTATTAAATCGAATTTAGGCCACAGATCCCCTTTATACTTTGAATTGAAATACTTTTGCCACCATTCCCCGCATTTTATTGCAGGTATCAGCCACTGATTCTGTGCAGAAAACTGTTGCTGCTTAACCGCCTTTAGCGCTTGATTTTTTGCTTTTCCTAAGACCTTACTATAAGCACCGCCAGAAGTCTTACTCGGTGTGTTAGAAGTACCTTGTGGAAGTGCTGTAACACGCACACGCATTCGGTTCATCAAGCCACGGTAGTCGTAACAAGTGACACTAACGGTGCGCGTACCATTTACGGGGTCGTCATCCCAGGAGTAATCTTTAACGAATCCCGTGAATGCTGCGGTCCAGAGTTCTCCGTACCGTGATTTATTCTTTTTATCTTTTTTACCTATACTACTGGTATTTGGAAGACGTATAAACAAGCGTACTGGGTCATGCTTATGAATGATACATCGATAAGGACCAAGAGGGTACAGCCACATACCGGTATCAGGGTCGATCTTGGCATTCTTGCTGTCCTTCATTACCTCTTCGTATTTTGTTTTATACAGCAGATATTTTGCTGTTTCGTCTACTGCAAAGTTTCTCCATAGACTCCTAGAAGGGCCTAGGTTTACTCTTCCTCCGGTGTTAAGTCTCCATCCTGATTTTCCAGAGACACCTGCACATAGGTTTTCAGGAGTAAGTATAAAAGCATCTTGCGTATTATTGAGCTGGAATCTACAGGTATTCATTCCGCCTGTAGATTCTATCGTCCAATTCATAGTCCCTTGCACATAGTGGGTTACTTCAACACCTTCTATAAACAAACGGAACTCATTATTTTGTACTGCGTATTTGTCTTCTTTATACCTCCAGGAGCCTTCCATGCCACAGATCCACTGTTTCTTCTTACCCCCTGATATTCTTTTAACATACGCAGTATTAGTCAGAACATCTACGCTAGCTTGGCACGCAAGGGATACGTTTGTTTTAACTCCTCCAAAGTATTTACTTTTAACCCACCGAGAAGAAACGCCTATTCCACCTGACCTTCCCCATCTCCTAACAGCCTTTGCTTTGGTAACACGTTTCTTTGCAGTACCCTCAGATGGACTTCCGTTAAAATTAGCAGTGGTAGTAACGGTACCTGGTTTTTGACCGGATACTGTAAGTTGATTGGGCGATGGTTTAGTAGGTGTTGCCATTACTTACGATTCTTCTGTTTCTGTTTACGCTCAGCAGTCTTTCTAAGCTGCTGTACTAACAGTTCCATCTCGCTACCTGCTACCATCTCTTTTGGTGTGCTACTCGAAGAAGAAGGGTGCTTCCCAAACACTCCGTCGATCATCGTTGACATCACTTCGCCTTCTAGCTCTTCTAGGCGCATGAGCGTAAGCACAGACTTGACGAGCTTGATTGTGTTGACTCCCATAAACATATTGTAGAAGCCATTCTGATCAAACTCACCCATGTTATTCGATTCAGCTTTTCTTACTGTAGTAGTGATGCCATCTTTTTCAGCAAGTGCTTCAGGATCTAGTGTGGGCTGCTCTTCGCTTTCTACTTGTTGTTCGTACAATACACTTTGGATACGAGCGATAGCTTTAGCGGCAGCGTCAGATCTCTCCATAGCATCAAGTAAAATACCGTAGATTTTTTCTTCAAAGTCGGTACCTTTGCTACCACTCTCATCATCGTCCCAACTTAGAAGTGACTTTGGACTACTGACCATCGGTTTTCTCTTCTTTAGGCTGGTCTCTATTTATTTTACCGGTAGCCACATCTACCTGTTTGGGAGAATTCAACCCATACTTGGTCACTATGTCCATACTAAACGCGGTAAGCCTAGAGTTCACCTCTTTAAATTGACCGTTTAGCAACTCACGCTGCAACGTCAACATATCCATATCTCGATTAAGTAACTGTGCTCTTAGATGGTCTACTTCTTCTAGGCTTTCTGCTTTTAGTGGATCTACTTTTTCATTTTCGCTCATTTTTTGCTCCTGGTTTCGTGATACAGGTACAAGATCTCCATGGAGATCTGTAGATCCTGTTATAGGTTAACTAGTAACTCATGGCATTTATTCTAGTAATTTACTAAACCCCGCGTCTCTGGATCCAGTTTAGGTTTTCATCTAGTTTGACCTGCAACTGTACTGTGCTTTTTGCACCAGATAAGTGATCTTGAACATCAGTGCACAGCTTTTTTACGTAGTTCCAATTGTTCTGATGAATGCGTAATTCAGGAACTACTAGAGAGACTAATTGATCTGCTGATGGTTTGCTGGTCTTTTGGGTAATTAGGCCTTCTTTGGCCAACTCCCTCTTGACCAATATTTCTATTTTCACCAGTACGCGTAATACCTTGCGGGTGTCCATGTGGATCGCTACTACGCGATCTAACCACCCTTGTATGGTCCATAATGCCCTTTGCGCAGCTCTGACCGTCTCACGGGTCTCTGCAGACACCTCTGGAGGAATAATTTTACCAGTTCTTAGATAACTGTGAAGCTCCGCTCTAAGAGAAGGGTCAACAGACAGAAGGCCCTTGTTTTTAACCTCCATCTGTTCCACTATTGCCCTTATAGCTTCTAGTTCCCTGACTGAGTTGACTTCTGATTTTTGTTTGTCTGTTGTCGGCACTTCGAACCCCATTTGTCTACCACCTGAACAGTGATTTACAACACTAACTGCCCCCATTTGAAACTAACACTAGAGGAAAAGAAAAGGGAACTATGACTTATAGACAGGTCAATGTGTCTACTTTCCCATGTTTCAAAGTGGTATAGTGTGGATGTGTGTTACGTGTAGACATGTGAAATGATTTCAACATGTTACACTTAAGTAGGATTCTATTTTACTTAGTAGACTCTAAGAAGTCAACTAAAATCGACACCACCTGCTGATTATTTCTGTGTATACTCATGTAGGTTTGTGTAAGTAAGACACATGTTATCCCCTTCTGTACCGCCTAGGCATATTGTTAGTACACACTAACTTAGTGTTAAGACACACCAATACGCCGACCTTCTTTCAAAAAAGGTAAAAGTACCCCATAGTTAAAGCGAGAACGCCAAAAACCATGTCTTAGTGGGGAGGTCCCCTTGCGGTAGGTTTCGGAACCCTAATAGGAGCTGTGCTGTATATCGGGTTGCTGTTTATCGCTCGGAACTTATCTTCCACTCTGCGGAAGACTTCTTCCGACTTCAGCATATATAGCGCAGTTGCGATCACGCCTAGGAAGTACAGTCTTACCGACTTCTCTACTAATATCTTGCGGTTTATCCTGTAGATGTCCTTCTCTGCTTCATACTTTTTTAGATTCCATTGAGGAGGCCATCTTAACTTTCTTTTTTCATAAGCATCGAGTACGTTTAAGTATTCTTGTGTATATCTTTGTGGTTCTTCGTATAATTCTGGGTTTGTGAATAGAGAGTTCTCAGAGACACGTTCTAGTATGTATGACAGCCTACTAAGAAGAGAATCAAATTGTGGAGGGTAGACTAGCTTTCTATTTTTTATTTGATCCGGATGACGTTGCAAATACGTCCAGAAATCCCTGATTAACGTCTCCAGTCGATCTGCAAACAGTGGTACAGATTTTACCGGTACGGCTAGGATGCTGCCAGACCTACAGTAGCTTGCGCGTTCATCATCTAGTGTTCTACGGTAGACCTTAAACATTAGTCGTGGGCTAGGAGTACACTTCTTTCTCCATTCCCTCCAGGCAGCTTCCCTGATGTCTTCATCCCAAGCATACACACGATTGTCAGGCTCGCAGTAGTTTTCATTTTCACATTCTACTACTAATTCTTCGTACCCCTCTTGCTGTGTGCGCTTTCCAGTTTCTGGGTCGGTAAACCCCACTACCATTGGAGTTGTACATAGACTCTTCCTATCTCCTATTTTTAAACGGAAGAACTTTTCATTACGTTCTGCTGCCCCTATGGAGAACGCTACCATGTGCCTGAAAGTTTTAGTGAAAACCTCTATGTGATTACTGTGTGCTAGGTCGTACAGGATCGGACTTACTGATTCTTCGTATCTGTGCGGGCGTGCGCTTCCTGTGGTGTAGGTACGTCCACGGGGTTCTCTTAGGGACTTGCCTATGCCAAGTAGCATCGAGCCGCCATATGGTTTAATGAACGCAGTGACCTGCTCAGGGCAGTTGTACCACCATCGATCTGTATCTATGGCTATGGAGAACCTGGCTGGACGCCAGTGGCTGTACGCCCCAGGAAGGTTACGCCAAGGGAAGGGGGAGGAGGGCTCCTCCTTTATCCCCTTCTTCTTGACCCCGTAGGTAGATCTACGACGCATACTGGTTGTTTTACAAGGGACGGTGCTACGAGGAAGGGCGGTCTTCTGTTTGTGTGGGTAGAGTTGTAGCCTTGTCTACAATATCTTCATTATTTGTAGTTCCGTATACAATTTTTCCAGCTTTAACAGCTACTGCGGAGGTTTCATCCTCTTCATCCTGGTACTGAAACGAAACTTCTTCTTCTGGTTCACTTTGAGTTGTTGTTTCAAGTGCATCGATAACTAATTGGTTCTCCCTGTTTAGTCTGCACGCACTTACCTCTGGAGCATCCGTGTTTATGTTAGCACTTTTGTACAACTCAACAATGCCAAGTTCTTCCGCTTGGTGGAAGATCTCTTGGGATACCTGGACATCGTTTCCCCCAAGTCTCCACATAACTTTGTTGATGAAAAACCGAACGCCAACGAACGGCATCTTTTCTTCACTAGCAGCCAGTAGCTCAATGAACTCGGAAAAGTCGTAGTCGGATAGATCTTGTTTTACACTCATCTCTCCATTTTGCGGGAGGCTATTTAGCGTATCCATTGTAGTATACGTGACTAGTGGATTTCTACTATTTATTAGATTGGCTGAGCTATCCATGTTTACGGCAACTGTGGTAACTCCAAATGCACATAGTTCACTGAATAGGGTTTTGTATACTGTGCAGTCTGGTGCAGCTATTATCAGTACCCGAATGTACGGCCTTATTGTGGCCGTGGCTACGGCCTCTACGATAAGAGGTATAGATATTTTGGTTGACGTTTTCCCATCTTTTTTAGTAATCACATCGAAGCCATTATCCTCCCATTCGGGATCAACGTTGGAGAACTTCTGTGTGAATACTGCTGCGCGTACTACGGTTCCTGCTACTTTAGCAAAATTTAGTATGGACTCTGGAGATCTACTTTCTCTATTTGTAGTAAACCTACTATCTAGTCCGTCTACAAGTATCGCTACAGTTGGGCGGTTAGCGGCGTCTTTGACGGTGGTTACTAAACTACCTGTGTTCTGGCGTTCGGTTCTGGCTGACATCTATCGCTCCTGTTTCAGATTTGTATAGGTTAGAATCGCCTTTTGCGTCTTCTTGGGTTTGTAAACCTTGGTTTATTTGCCCATTTACTATTTCTTTGCGTAGCTTCTAGCTTTCCAAACATCGGATACCCTGCGTCTGTATCAGCTACTGATTCTTCTTCCACCTCTTCCCCCATTTCTGCTAGGAACCTAGAAGGTGTGCAAGGTACTACTTGGTTGTACATGAATCTCATTTTATAGTGTGTTACTGTTAAATACTTTTCTGCACGTGTGACCGCCACGAAGAACACTCTGCGTTCTTCCTCTATATCTTTTTCCATCTCTTCTGGAGACTTTGTATTTCCCTCGTCGTCTACATCTCTTACTATTGGGAGACTGCCTTCTATAGCTCCGACGAGGTGCACGTTTTTGAATTCCATGCCTTTAGAAGAGTGACACGTCATCATTAGAATTCTATCGTCGCTTAAGTCCTCGTCGGTACTTTGCATCAGGCTTGTCCATTCAATAAATCTGGATAGCCCTGCGGATTGGGTGCTATCAAACTCTGCTGTTGCTGTAACAAGCTCATCCATATCATCAAGACGTTTTATGTTTTCCTTCGATAGCTCAAGTTCCAGGTATTTTTTGTATCCACTGGCCTCCATCGCTATTTTTACTAAGGGCCCAACTTCATCTGTTGGTTGCTGATATAGTGTCTGGAAAGTCTTCCTTAGCTTGTTGGCTCCTGTTAGAGGGCGTCCTTTAAGAATGTGTTCATAGTGCCTGTCTTTAAATAGATGCACTATGCTGACACCCTTTTCTTCGGCTAGGTTGTGCAGCTTCGCGTAGCTCTTGTCACCGAATCCTCGGGGAGGTTTATCGTAGATACGTAGAAATGCAGCCTCGTCATAGGGGTTCTGTCTAAGGCGTAGATACGCTAGTATGTCTTTAATAGCTGCTCTGTTGTAGAATCCTAAGCCGCCTACTACTTTATATGGTATGTTATGTGCTACACACAAGTCTTCAAATACTCTTGATTTTGTGTGTGTACGGTACAATATAGCGTGTTCTTTGTATCGAGTCCTTCCTAGTGCCACATTGGTTTTAATATCATCTAGGAGAATCGCCGCTTCTTGCCTTGGGTCTTTTGTTTCTATACACCGTACCGGAGGACCGTCGTTTGAGACCGCTCGTATTTTCTTAGGTTTTCTTTCTAAGTTGTGTTCGATTACTTGGTTTGCTACATTGGCAATCTGTGGAGTAGACCTGAAGTTCTCTTCAAGATAGTATGTAGTTATACTGCCTTCGTAGTCTTTTTCCAACTTTGTTATATTGGTTATATCGGCGCCACGAAATTTGTAGATAGACTGATCGCTGTCACCTACTACCGTGATATTATTAAAGAAACTGCCAAGTAGCCTAACCAAACGGTACTGGCTAAAGTTAGTATCTTGGTATTCGTCTACCTGTAAATGCTGTATTCTTTGTGCATACTTTAATCTTATATCGTCACGACTTTCTAGTAGCTGCACTGCTTTCATCAGGAGGTCATCGAAATCAACCGAGTGGCACTTGTTCAGTGTTCTTTGGTACTTTTCATACACCTTTCTTAGATGCTGCTGTGCTATATCTTCTTCTCCATCGGATACTGTTTCGTTGTATACATCCTCTGGAGTCTTTAACTCTTGTTTCATCTTGGAGATGAATCTTTTAGCGGCGTTGACCCCTCTGTAATCCTTCCACCCGTTAACCGTTCTAGGGTGAGTTTCTGTGATTACAGAAATTGCTTGGACGATATAGCTTTTTGTATCACTGTCGTCACAGATGGTGTAGTTTCTGTCTAATCCAGCCGCGCCGTGTTCAAATCTCAGTATCCGTGCACATAAGGAGTGGAATGTGGATATATAGACCATCTTTGCAGTTTGGTGCGGAAGAATCTTTTCCATCCTTCTCCGCATTTCGTCTGCAGCTTTATTAGTGAACGTGATCGACATGATGCTTCCAGGATGTACCTGGTGCTCATTGATCAAATGTACTATTCTATAAGTAATTACTCGTGTTTTTCCAGATCCAGGGCCTGCGATTACCATAGCCGGTCCTTCAAGATGGCAGGTAGCTGCCCGTTGCGCTTCGGTCATACTTTCTAGATACTTGGTCATCTACTTGTAATTCTTTTCTGGGAGGCCGTCTTTCCACTGAGAGGAGTTGGATTTAGTAGCAGCTTTTTGCTCCCTTGCCAGCTGTGCTTCTGCGACCCTCCGTTCGAGCTGCACCTCACTAACCCCTACAGGTTTGTATCCAAATAGCTTTTTGTACGCTCTTCGTAGTTCTGCTCTACGGCTAACGTCTGTGGGGTTGAAAGCACTGTACCTAGAGGCCGTCTCTCCACTGGTCTGCGGTTGAGAGGTGGGTTGCTCCATCGCTGAATCCTGCTTCGTCATGTTCCCTCGTCTTTGCTTTATAGCAGAACAGGTAGTCAAATTTTCCTATACCTGCTGCATACATGCGAACGTTTTGATCTGTACAGATCGGTTGTGGATATTTTCTTCTGACATCTTCTTTATCAGAGTACGCTATTCCGACATACCACGTATGGTCGTGGATGATTGGGTTACCTGTGTACAATAATATGTATCCAAGTAGACGCTCTCTTGCGAAGCGTTTTGACCTGCCGTATGTTTGTAACACTGTAAGGTTGTTTCCATGTTGTACCCAAATGGATGTATATATGGTTTCATCATGTGCAAGGGACTTCAGTTTAAGAACGAAGGCCTTTTCTTCACACCTGTTTACAAAGAAGCTTTCGTAGCGGTCCCAATCTTTTGTTATCGCGCTAACAATTTTCGTTAGCTTACTCTGGTTTGCTACTTTCTTTAGTTGCCGACGTTTACCTGTGCCATGAAGTACTCTATTAGGCCTGCTTCTAATTTTAGTGCGCTTACTATTGCGTGTTTTTGATTCCATGATTCAATCCTTAACGGAACCACATCTGGAGATATTGCCATAAAGTCTGAGAAGTACTTTTCACTAACTTTCATAATGAAAGACGGCTGAGACCCCAACTTGACGTTTTCAGTGGCCACTGTTGCCTCAGCTACGCTTCCTTTCGATTCTGCGATGATCTTTACTTCTTTACCTTCCATTTTTACCAGCAGCACCAACGCTGTAGCGTTGTCTCCAACTACCCTAACTGTACTGATGGCCTCACGTAGCTGTTTCTTATATGCTACAAATCCCCCGTTGAACGTGCCCCTTCTAGACTCTTCTGCCACCTCTCCAGCTTCCAAGTAGGGGGTACTTAAGATGGGGTAGTAAACGTCTGTGTCTGTTGATTTGAACCGTACCATCGTCGGATCTGCGTCTTTTGATGAACTTATCATACCTATTGCTAGTGTATCCGAGTTTACCTCTTTTAACACTACTCCTGGAGACTTGGACTGTAGAACAAACTGTACATCCTTCTTTATTTTGATTCCCTTACTTTCACGCACAAACCGGGCATAACTGAAGTGATCTAGTCCCACTACTTCGAGCCGCCCACCCTGTTTGGATGTTGTGATAGAAAACTGCATCCTTAAGTCTTCTTGCTTCAATCCAGGTTTGAAGGTTACCGCAGACACCGCGTTTACCATCAACTCTGAGGGAACAACTGCATGTAATTCGCCTTTCTCGATGGGCCTAGCGTCAGTTATCGCTTCTACTGCACCTTGTTCTCCTGGAACATCAAACTTTGACCTGTTTGACGTTGCTCGTAGTCTACTTTCCTCTTCGCTGTAATCAAGCGTGACGTCTCCGGTAAACTTGTATTTTGACAGCTCTTTGAGGCCAGTACCAAACTTTCCCTCTCGTAGTGGGGTAGCCTTGATAGTTTTTTTGACATACGCCCCCATATGGGCACCTTCTATGTATAATACATCTTTTTCTAATGAAAACACACATTTAAGGTTGTCACTAGGAGAGTCTACCCCCATATTCTGGAGTGCCTCAATAGAATTGAGCGCACTTTTAAGGTCAGTTCTGGATATTTTGCACTTCATAGTCGTCCTCGTTCCAGTCTCTTTACATCATTCTAGCTGCTTCTGGTAGATCCTATGGCCCTTTCCATAATTTTTTCATCTATATCAGTTACACCTAGACTGGACAAGAAGCGCCGGACGCCCTTCAAGTTAGCTTCGGACGTCTTTTCCACGATACTCAAACTATCCTTAAGTTTAATCATCTTAACGTTTCTGATTATAGCCTGTTTGTTATCTACTATTTTTTTAACCAGGCTCTCGTCTAGTTCCCCGGAAACAAGTAGTCTGCCCAAACCCTTTGTATCTTTAGACTTTCTAGCTACAACTGTTAGTATTTTATTGCCTACTCTTGGAACACTTTTAGGGATGTTGTCCGACTTATCCCCCACCAACGCCTTTTTTAACACTATACTCTGTGGAGGAACACCCTGCTTTTGCCTACATACTTCTGGAGTGACTGTGCCTACACGGCTAGACTTTACTGTAGTGTTGTAGTCTATTAGCTGCCACATGTCAGTATCTTCGGTAACAATGACCACACGGTTCTTGTTTGCGCGTTGTTTGATGTAGCTTGCTATTGCATCGTCCGCTTCGCCTTCTTGGCAGCGTACTTGCGAACATTTAATAAAATTAAGTAATTCCAACGAGTTGGAAATCTTTTCTAGCGTTTCTTCAGTGTGCACCCTATTAGATTTGTACGTAGCTAGTTCTAACCTCCTTTTTGCACTTCCGTCGCCTTCTAATGCAAAAATAAATTCCCAAGAGTCATATGATTTCCTGTACTTAGCAAGCATAACTATAAGATGTCTTATAAAAGTTTCGTCAGTGGACACCGCTATCGCTCTATGTACGACATTCGACCAATCCATTATAAGATACTGGTTTTGTTTAGGAAATATAGGACTCATCTTAAAACTCATAACTATAGATTCCTTTATTTGTCGTTTTTAAGTTGACATTGCACCAAGTAGGACCCACAATATAAGTAATAGCTCTTAGGAGCAAAGCCATGAACCGGAAAATACAAGTAAGCCCCTCTCAGTATCAGAAGCTTCGTAAGTACCCGAGGCATCGTGGTGTATGGCGGGCACTTAACGTGCAGCTGTCAGACAACACTCAGGTGCATACTGGTAATGGTGGGGTACGTTTGGTACGTACAGGGGGCACACGACAAGGCTCCTAGTAGTCCCCGGCGTTGCTGAATATGTCGCTGCGCCCTCCAGGCCCCCCTTTTCCCTGATCCCCACTAGAGGCGTTACCATAGGGCAACAGTCCTTGTGTCTCTATCTTCATCACATCTAGCATGAACTTCGCAGGGAACTTCCTAGGGCTTGTGTGGCGAGCTTTGGCTAGCTTTAGCTCTACGTCTCCAGTTTCTTGCTCCTCATCTTCCCTCCAACGCCACCAAATCCAGTAGTCTGTGTTCTCTTCAATGGAACGTCCGTATTTTACTCTCTCCTCATCACTTAGCTGCGTTAGGAGCACTACGACACAGTTTAGTCGTTTTGCCATAGCTTTTAAGTATTTGCTGTACTCTAACTGCATCTTCCAAGTATCTGCCCCAGCGGAGTGGAATAGGGTTACGTAGTCTACAATTATTATATCGTACATAAAAGGGGCTAGATAAGACTCCAGTTTCATAGGCGTGAAGTAGCTGTCTTTTATGTCCCAAATTGTAAATGTGCAGTTTTTATCGTGTCCGTGGCGATGAAAATACTTCCAAGCGCTGCCCACTTGTTTTCTTTGGTTGGGCTTCATAATCTTTGGATAACGTACTGTGTCATGTGGAACCTTGCTTAGGTTAGACAGCACTCTTTTCCAAAGTTCTTTCTCGGTCATCTCCATGCTTACGTAGCACACATTGTTGTTGGCTAGGAGGTACTGGTTGATTCCCATGTTCATTGCCATGGTGCTCTTCCCGCCACCTCTTGTAGCAGATACTGTTACAAGGTTGCCACGTTCCCATCCGTATATTAAACGGTCTAGTCCGGGAAGCCCTGTAGAAACAAACATTCCTGGTACGAAGGTTACTAGTTCTTCTAATAGCTTCTTTGCTTCTGCATCTGATTGACGTTTTCCCATGTGGCTAAGAGGTTGTTTTTCAAAACCTTGGCGTACCTGCACCAGGGTTTTTTCCATAACCTCTGCCATCTTCTCGAATTTTTCTTCATCTACATTCCCAATGGATATATTATTTATGTCTTCTAACGATTTATGGAATACTCTGGCGTTTCTGTGCAGCTTTAGCTTATACAGCAGTACTTTTACCTGTTCTTCTGTGAATGACTCAGCTTTAGCTCTTTTATCTACTGTTCCTTTTATAAACTCTGATGCTACCGACGATAACGCAGGGTCCTCTGCAAACTCAGCGGCTCCTCCCAGCCCCTTTCCGAGTCTTAGTAGGCTAGTTATCCGTTTGCGTACCTCCATCCCAGGGGCTGTACCATAGTCTTCTTCTGTTGTTTCTGTAAGAACTAGCGCTCTTATTTTAGGGCTCTTTGATTGCAGAGCCCCCATCAGGACCATCTGTTCTAGTGGAGTAGATACCAAACGTTTCATGGTGCCATATCTGCCACTTTAAACACCATCTGTGGATAGATCCCGATGTTTTTCGTGGTCCATTGGTATGGGTTATCCGTATTTGCTACTATGAGCAATTTAAACGACGACCTGAATCTTAAGATCATGTCTCTGGAGGTCTCTATTCTTTCTTGTGTGGCTTTACCGAGTACGTTGTGGATAAGTATCATCTCTGGGAACTGTTCCATGAACTGCACCGGTTGTGACGCGTCCAGCATGGCAACAGTGTGGTTTTCTTTTGCGAATTGTATCAAGAACAAGTATCCAAGATACAAGGCACCTTGGTCTGTAGGACCTGATGTGATCGTGATAAAAGGCCTATTTCTAGGTGGGTGCTTTATGTAGGATCTTAGGAACTGACGTTGCGCCGTTGGTGATAGTTTCGTGTTACCTAGTTGTACAGTTTTAAAGCTGATCTTCTTTTGGTCAGGGTTCCAGAATCTTGGCGGAACGCCTATTCTGCAAAGTTTCCTGTCCCATACGTCTTTTATTAAAAACCGGTCAAGGTTGCTTCCCTTTGGCCATGGTTTGCTACTCATCGTTTTTCCCAGATGTTCATCCCAAGAAGACTAGATTTATCTAGACCTATACGTTCTATTTTCCATTTATTCTCTTTACATAGTGCCAGTCTGTTTTTGTATGCTCCGTCCAGCTGTCCTCCCTCATCCACGTAGTCTCGTATAATAGGTGCCCGTTTACCCTCTAGCCACCTTCGAGCACGCCCATACACCTGCTTAGTAGTAGTTTTTGAACTAGAAGGGGTCACGAAGTGCAGGCAGTCTACACTAGGTAGGTTAACTAGCGCATTTAAAACTTTTCCAGCACATAGTATTTTGCATTTGCCATTTTCTACGTTTTCGTAGATACGTGTTCTTACTTTCTGTGGAGTTTCCCCTGTAACAAGTTCTGTATCATATCCTTCATTCTTTAGGCGAATAAATATTTTATTTAGGATGTTTTTCCTCTCTGATACACAAGCAATCACTCTTCCATCTGCAGCATCCTTGTGCAGATACTTCATGATCATGTCAGTTCTTTCGTCTGTATCAGCTAAGTGTTTTAGAATTCTAGTCCACTTATAGTGCTTAGGAAAGTTTCCCTGTTCTAGCCACTCTGGCGCCTCTACTCCCGTACTTATGAAGTACACGGTAGGCAACATCTGTTTAGCGGTTCCCCTTGCCACTACTGGACCCACCATATCCATTACCAGTAGATGCATGTTGTCTTTTCGCTCTACTGTGGCTGTAAGCCCCATGCTAACAAAAGGGTTAAACGTTTGCAGTATCTTTGAAAACTCTGGTGCTCCAAACTCATGAACTTCATCTACTATGACAAGGCTGAAGGCATCTTTATTTTCTATCAAGAATCGTCTACCTTCACTTCTCAGGAATGATTGTACTGTAGCTATAGTTATTGGAAATATTCTTTTTTTATTGCTAGTTTTGTACACACCTACAAGTTTTTTACTATGATCTTTCTCAAGTTCTTCTATATTGGTGTGCTTTCTTATTTCACTTTCCCAATGTGCATTGCCATCTTTTCTTTTGCTGATTATTAGTGTTGTCATCCCAAGACGAACGGCGGCTGCTATACCTATGATTGTTTTACCACTTCCGGTGTCCCCTTCTATTATTCCATAGCCTCGTTTTAGGAATTCTAAGGTACACCTTTTTTGGTCAGGCCACCTATGATCTGAAAGGACGTGCTTACCTAGGTGTAAGTCTATTCCAGTTGGGTTTAGTGGACGAAGGTCCTTATAACCTTGTTTAAGTATAAACTGTAGCTTTGCAAGGTTGCCACGAGGAAGTGCGACGTACGGGTCTCCGTTTGGAGAGAACACTTCTCTGTACGTTTTAAGTATTTTGTGCTCCTCGTGCGAAATTTTTACTGGATTGTTGTACCTGTCTAAAATGACTTCTCCGAATTCGTCTTCTTTATACTCAACTATTTTTTCGTCCCATTCATAGTGCCATTTTGTGAGGTCGTTATTAGACAGTAGGTGGGATGGGACAAGCAACCTATTTGATAAGATGACTGGATTTGTCATTTTTATCCTGTTTATCTGAGGATACCCTCTATAGCCACATACTGGTCTAGGATAACCGGAATGACCTCTGGGCTAACCTTTACATCTTTTGGGTCCTCTACTACCTCATACCGTTGTGTCGCTTTTGACCATAGGTAGATACGTCTTATATAGAAGAGGTCTTGTCCTGGGTGTAGATGGCACTGTATCCTTACCACGCAAAATTTGCGAGCTACTACTACGACTGCATCCCATTCTAGTGTACCCGACGATAATTTTTTGATGTTACTTCTACTAATTATACAGAATAGGTTTTGCAACTTTGACTGTTCTGGTGTTCTACGATACACATCGTCTGGTATGGGGGAAACATCAAATATTGGCGATACCGCTAGTGCGATAGGTATAATGTATCTTCGTTCATATGGCTGCAGCTTATCGGTTTGTGGAGAAGGTTGCGCCACTTTGTAGAATACTCCCTCTGGAGGGATGCCTAGTATAGGTGCTCCTTTGGGAGGTTGATATATATACCCTTCTGGCTCAAATCTTTCTGTAGCTACTCGGTCGAAGCCGTCAGGTAGTTCTTCCATGTTTGGTGGTCTGACTATTCTGTCACTCATGGTTTGCTCTACTTTCTTGCAGGGTAGATGTTTATTTCAGTAGCCTTGTTAATAATGTTTCCTTCTGCATCTATAATGTCAGCGTCCTCGTATCCATCCGATGTAAATAGATCGTTTCTTCCTGCGCCTACTACTGAGATATCCCCGAAAAACGCAACCGACGTTTTTCCTTTTTGGATCTCTTTCTGAAGCATATTGCCGTTTTTGTCGAAACCCACTGCGGTTATCCTCCAAAACCCACTTCCTGCATCATCGATATCCCAGGCTATCGCTAGGACGTGTTCCCCATCACCCTGCAGTAAAAAAGAGATTTTTACCTCTGGGTCATATTCTATCTGCTTACTTAGTTTTTTACCAAAGGATACTTTAAGATCCTGCTTACTCTTTTTCGGCATCTTCTTGTAGTTCCTTACTTCTAGTAGCCGCCTCTTTTAAGGACTTCTCCACCGCATCCACTCGTTTCTGTAAATCGTCACCTACTACCTTGTCCCACTCTTTTATTGTTACCCACGCCGCTTTGCCGCTATGGTGGCATAATCCCTTTGCTTTTAGTATGTGCGCTTTGCAGTTTCCTCCATGCGTCATATGTATCCCAAGAATAGGACCCACTTCTTTTGCTAGTAGAGGTCCGACAGGCGCGTCTACTGTACCAATTTCTCCATAGAACCCTTTATAGTTTTCTAACAGTATGTTGAAGTTTACAGCAAAGTCTTTTCTGGTAGCCGTTGGCCCCAAAAATCTTTTGGCAATGTCATCCATATCTTCTGTGGTGTCGATCAGTGCGAACTCTATAAATTTAGGCGTTACACTGAACGGACTTCCTTCAGGTTTGTTTGGAGCGTTACCCATTATACTCTTCCTCCCCATCTTCTTCTTCTGTGTCTACGTCTATAACTCCCTCTTCAGAGTCTTTCATTAACTTTTTTATAGCTTCTACATCCATACCCTTGAAGTCTACGCCGTGCTCCCCACTTAGCATAGATTCCATCATGTCTTCCTGTGACATGTTTTCTAGATCCATGTAATCAGGGTCTTCCTCCAGATGTTCTTGGATGTGAGCTTCAATTTCTTGCGGGGTAGCCGGTGTTACTTTCTCTCCATCTGTAGTGATAGCTTTCCCATCTAGAAGGGCCCTTACATCAAGGTCATAGAACTCCAATGCGGGGCTATCGACATCTTTACTCTTTGACACTGTGAGTATTAGTGCGTCTATTGTATCTATATCTACCGGTTTGTCCCCTTCTGGAACGCCGACGTGAATCATTAGTACTATTGAATACCTGCCTATTGGCCATTTATTTATATGGAACCCATCTAAAACTCCGTATTGGATAAACTCGGGGGACGCTAACGGTGGGGAGTAGAACGGTCCTTCAACAATATTAAATTTTCTGTCAGCATGTTCATCTGTTACGTCTTCCTCTTCAATTCTATCTATAGCTAGATGCATGGTGAACCCAAAGTCGTACACCGATTTTAGGGTGTACTGTTCTGGAGCTACCCACCCTACAACGGAGACACCGTTTTTTAGTGCTTTATCTATATCTACGTATTCAGGAACGTCTAACTCTTCAATGTCTAGCCTGCTACTAATCTTTTTGGTGATTTCTTGGCCAGTAATACTTCCGTTTTCGTCGACCTCTTGTAGCGTTACAAGATCTCCTACATCTAGTTGCTGCCCCGGAAGTCTCAAGATGACGTCGAATGTTTTTGTACCATTTTTAACGTCTATATACTCTTGTGTTTTAAGCTGACGCTTTATTATCTGGAATTTGCTTTGCATGGTAGCCTCCGTTTAGCAGAATCTGTGTCCACAGAGAACGCAGTGAGAGCAGTGTCCTGGAATTTCTAGTAGCCCCGCGCTTTTGCACTCTGGGCACATTTCAAAGGAGAGTCCTCCTGACGATGACTTTATAAGCTCAGCTTCTTTTTCTCGTTCTTCTATGCTAGGCCCCTTCTTTTCGTCAATAGACTCCTCTGGAAGTAGTATATCTAGGAGCGCTACTCTCAATTTCTCGTCTTTTATAGAGGAGACAATATTAACTATCTCTTGCCTTCCAAGTGGAATTCCAGATAGTGGTAGGTCGCCTGCCAGGTAATGTTGTAAGGTTTTAGCAATCCCGTCAGGAAGAGAAATCACTAGATCAGGGCCAATTCCAACCGACCCTCTCCCAGGAATTCTGTGTAGTTGATCCCTAACGATTTCTAGACGGGTAGCTTGCGGGACGGCTCTTCCATCTGGCCACCGTAATATTATGGATATTAGTCTGGATATCGCTTGGGTGTCTGCGGCAACATCTCCTTTTCCTGAGGTGATAAATATGTCATACGGTTCTCCAGTTTCCGGATGAAACCTGATTGATGTATGTACCGTGCCTACAGGCGTCTCTTCACTAACAATCGGGCCAATTCCTGCTTTGACTTTCGGACGCAGTACTCCCCCATGTGGGCTCATGTATGTATCTACAACCTCTACCTGGAAATCACCGTTTTTGCTCTCCGCGTGATACAGTACCTGCTTATCCCTGCTTCCATCTCTGTAGACGGTACCCCCTTTACATCCTGTTTTATACAGCTCCCTATAGGCCTCTCCAACATCTTCTACTGTAGCATTATTAGGCAGATTTACGGTCTTACTAATTGAAGAATCTACCCACCGTTGTGCCGCAGCAATAATCCTTACATGTTCTTTAGGTTTAATGTCTTCTGTTGTCACAAAGTATTCAGGGAGGTCTTTTCCGTACTTTTCTTTTAGGTCATTAAGTACATTGGCCTCTTCCTCTGAAAATCCAATCCTACTACGTGCAGTCCATTCTTCTAGGAAATAGGGTTCAATCCCCGTAGTAGTTCCCATCATTGTGCCTACAGAGCCTGTTGGAGCTACTGTATTTATTGTGACGTTACGCAGTCCATTTTCTCTTATCGCGGCTTTCACTTCGTCAACATGTTTAGACAGAAATCCAGATTTAAGTATTTTTTCGGCGTCGAATAGCGGGAAGGATCCTAACTCTTTTGCCATGTCAGCGGAAGCCAAATAGCTATAGGTACTAATACTCTTGAAAACTTCTTCAGTTACTTTACCAGATACTTCTGACCCATAACGCACCCCTAGCCTAACTAGCAGTTCTCCCAGTCCTAAAATACCTAACCCTATTCTACGTTCGTTTTCTTGCTGTTTCTTTACAGCAGTGTCATGGTAGTTGTTTAGATCCGTAATGCTGTCTAGAAATCGGACACCCATCTTGGTTGTCTCTTGAAGCATCTCAAAATCTATGCACTCTAGAGCTTCTTGTGCCGTTCTGCTGTCTTCTGGATAGTGCTCCACATCTTCTTTTATAAACTTAGGTAAATTTATGTGTCCAAGATTACATACACTATCAGCAGGCAAAACCTGTTCCGCGCATGGGTTACTACTACTAATGCTAGAGTAATAGTAGGAGTTTGATAGCCTGTTGGAGCGTTCTAAGAATAGTATACCAGGTTCTCCAGATTCCCACGCATGTTTAAGGATAGTATTCCATAGATCTCGCGCTCTTATGGTCTTGTAAGCGATTACCTTCTTTCCAAGGTCTTCCCATTCCTTTAAGTGGCCATTCCAGACAGTATCGTATTCTGGATCATCGAGATCTGGAAATACAAGGTTCCAATCTCTATCCTTTTCCACTGCTTCCATAAAAGCGTCTGAGACTAGTACACTGACATTCGAGTTGCGTAGAAGCTCTTTGCTTCTAGACATAGGGATACCATCAATCTCAAACGTTTCCCGCTCTGCCTTTGCATGAATGAACTCCTCTATATCAGGATGCCAACACCACAGTGTTTGCATCGATGCGCCCCTTCGACTTCCGCCCTGTTCGACAGTTCCAGTAATTTGTGAGAACTGCTCTCCCCATGTAACCGCACCGGAGGATCTACCGCTTACTTTTTTAACCAGCGCACCGCGAGGGCGCAAAATGGATAAATCCCACCCTATGCCACCGCCACGAGAAAACGTATCAAATATTCTGAACCAGTGGTCTGCAATTCCTTTTCTACTGTCTTGCAGAATACTGAAAACATAACAATTAAATAGAGTAAGGTCGTATCCATCTCGTCCAAGTCCAGCAAGAATACGGCCTGCTGGAACAAATTTTTCTTGGACCATTGCTTCATATACTTGTGTTCTAAACTCGTTATCTTTAGCTACCGCGTTGGCTACTCTGTTACATATATCAGCATATGTTTTCTCTATTAGAATGTCTATTTGGTTACGTTCTATGTTTTTAACTATTTCCCACTTATCTTTTGGTTTATTTTTACTTTGAAGTGCTACTGTGTACGTAGTATTAGAGAGGTTGTCTTCAATGTCTTGAACGAAGCCGATTTCTCTAGATTCGATCATCTCGCCATCTCTTGTAAACTTACGTTTTATAGCTACAATTACTAAGTCTCCAACAGAAACGTCCGCAGTGGCGTCCTTTTTTGCGTATCGATCCAGTTTTATTCTTTCTTGGTAATCTCGGAAAGAGCGCATCAATAGCTCCTTTTGGCGTAGGTGTCCTATGGTACAAGCTGTTAGTATGACCTAACATGCTCTAATCATTACATTTTGTTAGTTCTTAGCGTGACTTCGCTAATGGTATGCGCTAGCCAAGCTTACGAACCTACAGCTAGTTTACAAGACGTGTCCCCGTATTGTAATCTACCGCCTGGTTCCGCAGCTAACGCATACTTTTGCGTCTCGTGGGGGATGGTTCACAGATCCTGTTCTGAATTGTGTCTTCTTCATTCCGGATCCGCAAGATGGGCAGGAGTTTTCGTTGTGTTGGCAGGGGTCTTGTACACCCTCTGTGTTTTCTTTTGGGGAGCTTACTTCTTCTGTCGACATCTTACACACCAATCCTCTTGAGGTGCTTTGATGCTTCATTCGCAACTATGACGACACCTTCAACTTCTTTTCCGCCTTTTTCTGTGGAGATCTTTCCATATACTTTTGTGAAGTTATCGTCCAAGGGTCTAATTTTGGTAACTTCATTTAAGAACACAACTTCTGGGATTTCAGTATCCGCTGAGAGTGTGTCTGCCAGTTCGTCACGTTCTGCCACTGCTGCTTTCAGTTTACTTTCGGCAGCCACTGTAGCATCTTTAAGTTCCTGTACCTCTTTTGATAGAAGCTCCTTCTCAGATTCTAGCTTACTAACCATTTCTTTCAAACCAGGGTCGAGTTCCTTTGTAGCCGCTACCGCAGACTCCAGTTTACTCTTTACTGCTTTAAGCTCCTTTTTAAGGGAGCTATTTTCACTTACTACTGTAGGGTCGGTTACTGTTTCAACGGTGGTCGAACTTGATGGGTGGTGTAGCGGCCCTCCTCGATAAACTTGGTCATGTTCTTGTAGCTGCGCCTGATTCAGTCTCTTGTAATCCATTTATGTCCTCGTTTCTTTAATAGGTAAGAATACCTGCTGGTGTTAGGGGAGGAGTTCCTGCTCCGGTTACTTGTCTTTTGTGTTTTTCAAATTTGGCAAACAACTCTGTAAGTGCCGCGATGCTGGTGGGTAGGTCGGTGGCTACGATAGGAGTTATTCCATTTATTATATCCGCCGCTACGTGAAAAACAGCGCTTGAAATGTGTGCTGCATAAAATGCTTGCTGTGCCGCGATATATAGAAGTAGTAGTGGTAGTGTGTCAGGATTCGCCAGTACCATATCGTTTGCAAGATCCTCTGCGATGTGCACACCGCTCCTAAGATGTAGGTTCCACGCATTTTTGAACGCGACAGCTGTGTTTATTGTAGACTCCAGAGTAAGTGCCGTATACTCCGGTTTTGCAGCCATGTCTCTGCCTACATGCACGCTGTCTAGCTCTGTTATCTGTAGTGAACTCATCTGTACATATCTGGACAAATCTTGGCGCGGTCCCATTGTCCACGATTTAAGTTCCTGCTGCATCATAGTTAATTTTTCGCCAGGTTCAAGGTTTATGACGTTTGGACGGTTTGATCCTCCAGAGTCACCCGTCATAACAGATACACGGTAGTCGCAGATATTTTCGATCTCTAGCATTATAGCACCTTTACTTAGTAGGTGAGAATCGCAACAGGTGTAAGCGGAGCAGTTAGCGCATCTACTGCCTGCTTCTTGTGTTTTTCAAACTTGGCAAATAGGTCGACGAGGAGTACGTTACACGTAGCAAGGTCTATCGGTATTACAGCTGTAAGCGTGTTTACAGCATCTGCTACTGAATGGAAAACGACACTGGGTATATGTGCTATATAAAACGCACGTTGTGCGGTTAGAAATGCAATTAGTGTTACTAGATCTGTGGGGTCTGCTAACACCATATTGTTAGTAAGATCTTCTGTAATGTGTACACCACTTTTCAAGTGTAGGTTCCAAGCATCTCTAAACGATATTGCAGTGTTAATCGTAGAGTCTAAGTCAAGGTTTATCACTGTGAATGCTGGATCAGAGGCCATGTCTTGGCCTACATGCACACTTGTTAGCTCTTTCACTCGAAGGGTACTCATCTCAACATATTTTGCCAAGCTCTGCTTAGAGCTTTTAGTCCAAGCAGTTAACTCGTCTTGCATCATTAGTTGGTGCTCGCCCGGTCCAAGATTTATGACATTTGGTCGATTAGACCCTCCAGAGTCGCCTGTCATTACTGATACACGGTAGCTGCAGATATTTCGGATCTCTAACATTGGAACACCTTTACTATGTTCTGTTTACAACTATACCCGCTGGTACTTTTGCATAAGGTTCATAAATGTGGACGAGCCGTGTTTCAATATCCCAGCTAACATTGTGCCCATATGGAGCGAACTCTTTTACGGACAGCATCTTCCAGCGGGTTCTTCCAGAGGCTGTCATAAAGAAATCCTCTGTGGTTACTGCTTTAAGTTTTGAGGCATCTGTCCAAAAGTTTACCGTTTGCCAGTCTTCTATCGATCCAAGTTCCTGCAGCACTATACTTTTTGAGGACCTTGGAATATTAGTTTTTATTACTGGATCTTGAATATTTTGATAACGGATATGGATCACGTCTAGTTTCGGAGAATCCGTTTTTACGTAATCTCGCTTGAAGCTTACACGTAGCTCTAACCAAGGGTTGTACAGTCTAACCGTTAGGTTCTCTTTTGTAAGAGGTACGTATTCTGCGTCGTGTGGCCCACGAATCCATGCTCGCAGTTCACTTCCTGTAGGTATAAAAAAGGAAGAGGTCAGTGAATCTACTATCCCGATGTTTGTTTTGAGATAGATCTTTGTTTCAATGGACCCGTGTGTTGCCCCGTCTATCAGTGTGAACCGTATCGGTTTAGTGCGCTTTGAATAATCTGGGACGACGTTAGTAGACCTAATGTTGGGGTGGGTCACGTCAAATACGTGCAGCTCTGTTCCATATTTGTTGAAGCCTCCTACTATACCGGTTCCAAAGCACGCTCTACACAGAGAATCGGGGCTCTCTTCTATATCGAAACAGCTGCATCTACGTCCTGCGCGTATTGCTGGGAAATAATAGACGAATGTAGGGATGGTATCTACGGCTATTTTATTACGTTCTGCTATTCTTGGTACCAGCTGCTCTTTAGCGACGTGTTTAGCATTTCCGTAGAGTACTTCTGCTCCGTCGTCAACATGGAACTTTTCTGAGGGCCTATAACTTCGTGTAGCCATGTTTTTCCTAACTGCACACAAATATAGATGGACAAACCAATTACAGGTATCCACCTATAGTTAACTTCATTTTGGTCTGTTCTTGTTACTCTATACTATAGAGGGCAGTATAGTCTTCTCACCGAGAGAGAAATTATGGAAGCACCTAGAGCAACAACGGTATCATTTGAAGCAGAATTTCTTGATACAGATGGCGACCCTATGCTGTCAGCAGACGCTTCTGCTTATCCAGCTGTCATTGTTAAGGATCCTACTGGGCTGACGGTAGCAAACGGGGTGGGTAGACCTATTGGTAGTGGTAAATACCTATTCAATTGGTTTGTTCCAGAGGATGCAGAAATTAATGTAATAGACCGTCCTTGGCGTATTGAATGGTTTTTTGTTTCGGCGGCAGGGCATAACGATGGTAGCGAGGAACTTTTTAATGTTGTCGAGAAAGTTGATCCGAAGCCAGAAGAACGTAAGTGGACCTACATAACACGGGTGGGTACTGGAGAGAGGTTATTCCTACGTCTTCCAAAAAAACCCGAAGAGTTGAGTTTGCAGCTTCTAGATACCGGTGACCGTGAGATGTTTACAAAGGAAGGTTGCACTCAGGATTACGGGAAAACAAAAGAGTCTATTCCTATCGCACAACGTAAGATTGGGTATACTACCAATAATGGTGATTATGTTTTTCATTTCAACACAGACCCACTAAATTATGGAGAATACTTGGTATTTTGGAGGGTTCGTGAAACTACAATCTCTCCCGCTGATGACGTACAACAACTTCTTCGTGTTCCTGAGATGAACTTTTGGAGGCTAGCGCAGCCTCTTAGAATGCTTATAGATAAACTACAGAAGCGGGTTGGCTGGATTCAATCTTACAGCGATTCAGATTTGTACGAGTACATCATACGCGGCGTGGATATGACCAACCTTGTCGCCCCTAGTACTAACTGGTCACTGGGTTCTCTTCCACTTCATTTTTCTCGCGGTATTATTGATATAGTTCTTTTATACGCTGCGATGTGGGGGCTGACGGCTCAGCAGGTTTTGGAAATCGAGCTTAGTTTTGACCATGGTGGTCAGACAGTGCAGTTAAACTACAACCACGATTACGGATCTGTATTTTCACAGATCGAAAATATGTTGGCCAGGTTTATAGAAAGCAAGCCACTTATATACCGTCTTGCAGAAGGTCCTGGTCGAGTGGGTGTGCGCCCCAAGAATTGGAGATTCTCACAACGGGTATGGCGTGTGGATGGGTGGGGAACAGGTTCGCCTTACGATGTCAGTACTTTAATGACATCCGTTGGGCTTGGATAGTTTTTCAAAAAAAAGAGGGTAAAGGAGATTTCTTATGTCTGGACCAATGAACATTCAGGAATTGCTTGAGAAAAACATCCCAATTTGGGTAATTAACCGCAGTGCTACTGTACTAGGGAAACCTCATCGTTTGATGCTAGAGTTTCCACATCCAACAGGGGGTAAAAAGTCATCTGTAGACCTACCTCCAATTCCTTATCCAATCAACTTGTCTGCTCGTGTTGCACCACCATCTGCTATTGGTTTAAGTCAGGATTTTGTAGACCTTCTTAACAATGGTGTGCTAGAGATCGTATCTCCTGAGAGGGCTGCTGAGTCTCTTAGAGATCCAGAAGCACGTGCTGCGGTCAAGCATGCTTTCGATAAGTTGAGCAACCGTAGACGAGGATCTGGACTACGTGCGACTCCCGGAAATTTCAAGGTACACACTGGCGGCAGGCAGACCACTGCTACGGCAGATTTGGGTGGTGATGGTAACATGGGTCTTACTGCAAAAGATTTTTACCACAATGTTCCTGGTGGGCACGACGATGATGAGACTGAAGCTGCGGTTAAGCAGCACATCGCCCAGATGCAGGTTACTGCGGAGTCTTCCACAGTAACTCCTAGGATCGTTACTTTTTGTTTAGACCTGGTAAACAACCCAGAACTTAAAAAAGATTATCTGATGGACCTCAAGACAATGGACCCAGATTCGCTAAGTGACGAGGATCTAGGTTATATGGTAGAGCAGCTAAAGAGCTTCGATACTATCGTTTCCCACGTTAAGCTAATTATGGCAAAACGTGCTGGACAAGATGACGACCAGGAGGAGGCATCTCCTAAACAGCAGGGACGTAGGGGACGTAAACCAAAGGGTAAACATCCTATGGAAGAAGCATTAGACGACGAAGTTTAATTTCGTCTTAGGAGACCGTAGATGGGTAGCGAAGTAAAACAGGTAAAAAATCTGTCATCTGCCGCAAATCTTGCGGGTATCTCTGGGAGTACCTCTATCGAGCCCAACAGATACTCCTCTCATCTACGGTCTTCCTGGGTGCTTACCTGTAGGGACTGGCTTTCTAGTTATCGTTATATTAACTTATTTGTAAACCCTTCAGAAGTACAATGGAGCTTCCCTCGTCGTGAACAGATGACGAAAACGGCAGCAGGTGTAGTTAGGAATACTTGGAGAAACCGTTATCGTAACACTTATTATGACGAGCCGACATTAAATATTACGTTTCAAAGTGGTAATATCATGCCATCCGCTGGCCTTTCCGACGCCGCGTTGTCGGACCCTCGCCGTGCAGAATTTTACTATGATACGCCTGCTCCTCCTCCTGGTCTCCTGAATTACTATGAATTTATGGAACTGCTCGACCAGCCGATGCTCAATGGTAACGTAGAGAACTACCATATTATGCTTTATCGTAGCAGGATTTTTCCAAGGATGCGTTTGGAGGGGTACTTTATAGGAACGTCTCCGATAACGCTTACGGATACCAGCACTGGCGCTAACAGTTTTACTTGGACGGCTGCTTTTCAGGTGTACAGGAGCTATCCTGCTTTCAATAACTTTAGCTTACTCGTAAACGAATGGTCTAACTGGGCTAGATCTAACGTTATTGGAGAGATATTCCCTCCGGGATTCAGTGCTATTACAAGTGCAGAACAGGCAGACGTCCTTAGACGGCAAGACGCCAAGCTTGCTGTTTCTTCTCCAACTCCTTCTAGTAAGACTCCAAATAAGGCTCCTGGATTAGTAGCTGGTTCCGTTGCTGGAGCTGGAAAAACAGCGCAGAGTCCAGGTGGATTTGCAACTTACGCGAACGCTAAAAAGCAACTAGACGCAGCTAATGCGGCTAACCGAGATCGTTTAAGTGCTATACAGGATGCTAAGGCGCTTGGACTTCCTGATGTTCCATCTTACTCCCTAAAAGCGGCTACTTCCGACCCTTTGAAGGCAGGTGCTAAAGTAGGATCTACTGCGGTTAACGCAAACAAAGCTGCGGCGTCCTCCCCCTTTGCTAAAGGGGTAGGCGTCTTCTAGCGAGTGACTTTCCATAGTTCATCTAAATACTCCCTTCCCATACTTCCAGGGTCCTCTCCTTCTGGACAAATAAAATGCTCCACTTCAAACATTTCTTGTAGTATTGGGGCTATTTCATAGCGTGCTTTTCTGCCCGCATCATCGCTGTCCATTGCTAAGATTATTCTACCTGCGCAGGTGTTGGTAAAATATCCCATGTTGTCTGGGTGGAAGTTACCTGTTCCAAGAATAGACAACGCTGGAATATTGTAGTTAATTAAACGCAGAGCGTCATAGGGACCTTCTACAAGAACTAGTGTTTTTCGTCTAATCTTAACGACGGAATCGTATGGGAACACCATCTGTTTAGATGACATATGCATGGCGTTTCTGTAGGGTCTATCCAGTTTTTGTCCTGGAGGGGCCTTATCCAGGCGTCTGGCTACCCATCCCCTGATTTCCCCACGAATTGTTACAGGAAAAAGAATACGTGGACAGAGTGACATAGGATCAAACCATTTGAACGAATAAATATTTTTAAGAGTTTCTTGTCGTATTCCTCTCCAAGAGCCTTGCCATGCTTCTACATCCCATGGTAGATCAATATTTAGAAAAGCTTCTCTCCACTGACGGGAAAGTTTCTCTTGGAGAACCCGTGCTTCATCTGGAAGGTCTTGCTCTCTGAGTAAGTCTACATCAACATATGTTCGTAGTTCGTTCCAATTTTTTCCACGTTTACCACAACCGTGGCAGTAGAACGCCCCATCTAGCCTTCGGAAGAACAGGCTTGGAGTTTTTCTGTCGTGGCCTCCGAAACAGAAGGCAGCGATATCGCTGCCTGTACTCTGTCTAAGTGCTACTTGGATACCCTTTTTTGATAGCTGTTCTACAATAAACTCAGATAAATCGTGATATCCCATAACCATTCCTGTAAATACGTATCCAGTTCACACCGTAGTTTACAGTATCCACTCTGGAGGTTCCATGTTTGATATTCCTAATGGCGAAAAACTACCAACTGATCTATCTAGACTTTTTAATGACATTCGTTCTTCGAGACGAAAAATAGACCGTCGTGAGCAAATGGAGCTACGTGCTTCCTCTTTTCCTATTTGTCCGCGAGCTTACCACATCTTCAGGCGTACTCCTATTGCCAAAAGGCCTGCACGCGAAGAAGCCTTTGTTAGTGAGTCCACCTCTTTGATGGGCACCTCACTTCATCTGGTTCTACAACGTTGGTTTGGTATTCAGGGTTACTTATATGGTAACTGGCGGTGTGATCCTTGTGATAAAGAGGCAAGGCATCGGACAGGTACTCCTAAGTGTGATGGGTGTGGTCGCCCAATGGTCTACGAGGAGTACGAGATAAAGCGGACTAAGGTTACCCCCTTCAGTGGCCATGTTGATGGTATCCTTCGTATACCTAACTCTACGTATCTTATAGATTTTAAGGGTTCTAGCTTACGCGCTATTAGAGAGATTCGTGCCTCTGGTAAGCCTAAAAGTACGCATTATTTACAAGTAAACGCCTACGCAAATGCTATAAATATGCTACCGGAGGTCTATGGGAACGTCGAAACGATACAAAAGATAATTATTATATATGTAGATCGTGGAGAGCCTCATAGGACATGGCATCCTGTGCAAGTTACAGTCAGTAAGCAGGTTTACAAAGATACAGTTTCTAGAATCTACTTAGCGCGACAGAGTCTACTTGAAATGCGAATCCCTCGTGGTTTGTGTTTGGTGCCCTCCGATGAATATGGAAAGTATTGCCCCTGGAAGGCCACTTGCTTTTCTCCAGCTATTGAGGGCCTACTTAGTGATGACATTCAGCCTGCTTCTTCCCCTCGGTCTTCTACTTACTAGTAGACTGTTTTAGTTCCTATCCCTATTTTTTGTAATCCGTAACAATAACTATTTTTATGTTGCTGCGCGTGCAACGAAGGAAGGCCTGCAAATGTCAGATCGTGAACTCACCACAGATAGGCCCCGTAAGGATGCTACTACCCATAAAGATGCTGCTCCTGAGTCTCTACTGGCAACCGATTTTGTTTCTGGCTACTTGGATGGATATGTAGAATATCAGGATGTTAGTACTGAAGTGCTCGTTACGTTGCTAATATTAAACATGGTCACCAAGCCAGAACTAATGCGAGTGACTATCACAAAATCTGTAAATACAGTTGTTTTGGAGTTTGATGTAGCCGATAGTGATAAAGGTCGTGTTATTGGAAAGGATGGTAGGACGATAGTAACTCTACGGCATTTATCACGTGCTGTAGCTGGAAGTTCTGGTAAAGAATACTTTATCCGTTTACTAGCTGACGACAGGCCACAGAATAAAAGTGAAAGTTACCAACAGACTGGCAATCGTCGCTCATACCATGAGCGTTAGTACTATGGCAATTCTATCAGATCTGCTGATCCAGAGGGCTGTGTAAACTGTCCCTTTGGGATGGTTCCTAATGGTTTCTTTTGCGGTGTTTGCTTTTTCACCTCAGCCGCTTTCCTTTTTTGCTCCTCTTCCAGCCTTTGTTTAGCTTTATCTTTCCTTTGCGCCAAGGCTAGCCTAGCCGCAACCACCAGGTGTTTGCAAAGATACGGTATCATTTTGGGGTTTCTAATACGTGGAAGATCTCCATTTGAAGATCTCACAGAAGAACTGTTGTATCTAGCTAGCGCGACTTCGAGATTATATGTATTATGTACTACAAAACCGTTTGCCACGAAATGTTCAGTATCCGGTACCATAGCGTCGTAGGTTTGGACTTTTTTTGGACTATCTATCGATTTAATCTTTGTCCACTCAAGATCATTTTCTAAAATGTCTTGTAGACGTTCGTGTACTTCAGGAGAAACTAGTTTTAGATCTCTTCCGTAGTCGCTGTTAATATATCTATGTAGCGTGTTCTCTGGTAGACTATCTGTTGTCCCGTTTTTGTAGTATGTACTGAAAATACGGTGATCCCATAATTTAAGCCGTAGTCTATTGCCCTCTACTACATAGTACCCAGAAGGTTGAACACACTCTCGAAGCAGCTTTCCAGCATATGGAATACTTCTTCCATACCTTCCTACAGAACTATCCGCTTTGTACTTTCTTACTGCAAACCCGATGGTGTCTAAGAATTTATATGTGTCTTCCCCGCTTGCGACTACAGTATACCCTGTATTGTTTTCATACGGCGCTGCCGGGGTGTACTGAGAGGTTCCAGTGCGTATTCCAAGATTAAGTAATACTTTTTGGATACCTTGCGCCAATTCTTTGGAAACTGTAGAGCATGCTACTTGCTTGCCACTACAGGTTCCATCACCTTCAAAGTATCCACGTAAAAACTCTATAACATGTTCTTTGGTTGACTGTAGCACACTCCATGGGATACATTTACTTCTGCTTTTCAACGTCATATCGTGTCCAATGGATTTTAAAAACGCTACGATATACACACTACGACAGCTAAGCCTCTTATGATTCTTACTTTTTCCAACTTCTACTGTTAAGTGTGCGGTAGGGAAAGTAGCTTCCCAGCAATGTCGGTAGTCATCTAGGACCGGTCCCTCGTTTTGGGGGAACGTAATCGTATTCCTATCTCCACCACCTTCTGCTACCAGGTATCCCAGTATACGTGCTAGTTCTTTTGTCATTACCTTTGGAGTTTCGTGAATCTTTCCAAGCACTACGTGACTTTTAACGTTACGTAGTTTCCCGGCGATCATTCTTTTATATGGTTTTTTCTTCTTTGGTATGTAGTTCCATGTTAACCCTACTGGGTTCTCTGGCCATATATTTCCAGGTTTCAATGTTATATATTCTCCTGCTCGAAGCTCGTCAAGCCTACGCCATTTCTGCTCCAGGTTAGGGGTAATCACGGAAAACCGTTCATTTGGAGTTGCTCTGATCTGAAACCCATCTATAGTAGTGAGCAGTAGGGTATCTGCTACTCCAGTATCGAAGGTGTCTCCGTCTCTAACACCGTCCATTGTTAGAGTGGTAACCTTTCCGACCGTTTCCTTTATTTGCCGTAGTCCTTCTGTTGTGCTGATTATCGTGGATCCATCTACACAGAAATAAGGGCAAGAACACCAAACCCAACATTCTGTGTCCTTATCAGGTTTCCCAAAAAACCTAACGTAGCTGTTACGGGGGCCGTCTGTGCAGGTTGATCTGACCCGCATCTCGTTGTAATAACTCTTGTTTTTAACAAATGTCCTACGAAACCCGTCTTTAGATCCAGTATCGTATTGCTTTCTTACTACATGGCACTGATTGTTGGCTCTGGATAGGATCGCAGAGGGCGTAGCTCGCAAAAGCTGTGATAATGTTAGCCTTTTTACCGGTTTGGCTACTACTTTTTTGGTTGGTGGCACCAGAGACTCCTGTTTCAGATCTTGTGCTGGTTTCAAACAAGATCTGATGCTAGTATTGTAAATCCTAGAATAGAGTAACTATACCGCAGTTTTCATTCAGGATTTAATTGATGAGTACCTCTTCCTCGTTCATACCCGATAGTTGGGAAACTTTCAACAGACTTGCGAAAGAGACCCTTCAGTATGCTCCTTTGAACAAAGAACCTCTTCAAGAGGTGTTCCTTAAGATTGAAGGTCTTGTGTTCACGGGCATTGAGTACCTTTTACATTCTACTACTTTTGTAGAAGACAACCTTTGCTATCTGTTATCCGAAATAGCATCTGGTGTTATCAAGAGCCGTAAGGTTTACAAAGGTAAACGGGTTAGGCGTAGAGTAAGCTTGGGAGAAGAGGATGCCGTTGAAATGGGTTCCGAGAACCGTCGTATCCTTGGAGCGGGGTTCGATCTTTTTAAACTTTCTAGAATGGATAGGGAGAGCGCCGCTCCATTGATAAAACGTATAATACGTACTTTGAGGATCTCTACTTCGTTGTATGAGAACATACTAATAGCCTTTTCTAAAGAAGCCAAAGAATACAGAGGTATCTCTGATAGACTAGCGGAGTTGACGCTAGAGTTGCGCCATGGGCTACACGTGGAGGGGTCTGAGGATCATCTTAGCGTACAAAGAGAGATTTCTCACTTACTAGATGAACTTTCTCTGATTGAGCTTAATACTGGATGCGTCGAGCCAAACTTACTGTATGGAACCAGTTTTATTGTAGAGCATATAGTACACAGAATTCGAGTATTGCAGGAACGTATCCTTAAGGCATATTCTAGGTTGATTTTGAAGCCTGTACGTGATAAGTCTCAGTCTGAGATGGAAGCTTTCGACTTGTTTCAGTCTGGCAGTCTAGGCCTTTCTAGGGCCATTTCATTATACGACGTGCGCAGTGGTACCAGTTTTCCAACGTTTGCAAACTGGTGGATACGCCAACGAATATTTGGTAGTACAAAGCATAGTAGCCCTCTGATAAAACTTCCAGGGTCTGTTTGGGAAACATATCAAAAAATAAAAGCGACTGAGCGGAAGTTGGAGGCTGACGCTACCCGTAATGGTGTCTACTCTATGGAAGATGTCGCTATTTATCTTGGGACGTCTTTAAAATCGGTAGAGCAGGTTATACGTAAGATACAGAGTACAAAGATAGTTCCTCTTGATTCTTTGGCATCCTCTGATGACGGGGAGAGTGAGGGGTACTCAGAAAAAGCCCTTTTAGATGGGTCTATTGATGACGAACTTGTGTTGCAAGCACATAGGGACCTTGTAGAGAAGATCCTTGACCATGTAGCCCTAGAGCACAGAAACCTAGTTTGTTTACGGTACGGTGTAATAGATAATGTCTCTAACCCTACTTTATGTAAGAAACAGGCGCTACGTGAGATTTTTAGACAGGCAGCTTGTAAAGCCATTCTGCAACAACAGGTGGCTCAGTCAGCGCAAGATTCGTATCGAGTTACTAAACCAGATACTCTTCCTGTAGATTGAGTCTTTTCTAACTCTGAAAATGTAAAACATGCTTGTTAGGCTATCTTTTGTAGATTCTTCAAGCTTTGAAAGGAGCACCTAGACCATGGAGAACCGACCGTTTTTGCCAGGACGTGGGCGTCGAAGTTGGGGTGATGCCCCTGGCGCAGGTAATTATGGAGAGAAATGGCATCAAAAGTTAGACTACGTGGAGCAGCCAAAAAATCCACGTCAGCCTAAAGAACTTCGTATTGTTGGTGGGGTGTACACTTTAAACCAACATTTCGTTCGTTTTGAGAAGAAGACTGGCGGGTTTACTGGATACTACGAGGTATGCCCTGACTTTGATCCAATTGTTGGAGAATTCCGTACAGGAACTGATGCGGTGTGTCCCATCTGTAGGGATTTCGGCGACCCTGATCTGCCAGATGAAATTAGAATGTTTGGCAGTTTCCGCTACTACTTTGACTGTTTTGATCTGAGTGCTATCAAAGCGGGGGCTACTAGTGGTGTATTTGGGGTCGTTTGGGCAAACAAGTATGGCAAGAATGATATCGCGCAGATATCCGATACCCTAGACGGCTACTCCGTAGACGACCTAGTTAGAGGCTGTTCTATATTTTGGTATCAGAACTCTAAAGCCAAAGATGCTAAAGAGCGCATGAGCTTTACCAGAGGTGAGCCTCTTGAAGTTAAATACAGTCCAAAAAAGAACCTTTACGGCCTTCAATACAATGGACGTGTGTACACAGGGGAGCCCACACCTTTCGATGAGATCGTAGAGGTTAAGACAGCTGATAAAATCGTAACTGATTTAAAGCGTGTTAAGCTGTACGATAAATTGGAAAGTTTTTTGGCGTCCACTAATAAGTCTTTGTCTGTACCAACTACGTCTAGTAGACGCGCTGCCCCTCCTCAATCACCGCAGGTAGAAATGCCTACTACTGCTGCCCCGACTCCGAGAACACCGTCTGACGACTGGGGGGACTTTGGTGATGCTTCTTCCGACCCTGTTGAAACACCCCCTGCGGAAGCAGCACCTTCTGATTTAGGCGATGACTTCGACTTTGGCGATGATCTACCAGCGGCCGACACCCCGGCCCCCGTTGCTCCAGCAGGAGCACAGGTTAAGGATCTAGATGATACCTTCTTTGGAGAGGAAGAGCCTGATACACCTTCTGCGGAAGCCGCACCATCAGACGACTCTGATTTTGGTAGCTGGGATGAGGGAGAAGAAGCTTCCCCGGATACTTCTAAAAAGACTTCTCCTCCTGATACGTCCTCTATTGCTGACGACTTTGGTGACGATTGGTAACTAGATAAGTGTGTAACCTACACGTAGGTACTAGTGTGGAGAGCTTGTTGGTTTATACAGACCGACGCCTATACTATGATACTGTTGTTGAAGTATCTTGGGATGTAGTTTTTGCTTTGCGAGAACTACAATCAGATTTTGTGCTTCTTTTGGTTTCTGGAGACTCTGCCAGTACTATCATGGAAGCCAGACTTCAGCAGTTTGTCAGGAGTGTAGGCGTCGGTTTGTTGCTTGTTAAGGTACCCTTGTGTTCTGGGTCAGATGCTGCAAAACAGTTGTCTGTTTCATTGGTCCCACAAATACGATTGTATAAATGTGGTGTTGAATTAAGAAGGGAACGAGGCGTTGTAGGGTACGACCGTCTTCGTGACTTCTTGGGAAAAGGTTACTAAAATGGCCGCTGGTAAAAAACCACTTAAAGTGCACGCTGCGGAAGCCGCCGCTACCGCTTTTTTAGAGTTAAAAGACTTAGATTGTGTAAGCCTAATGCGCGGGAGGCGCGTTCACGATGTGGTGTCCACCGGTAGTTTAGTACTAGACCTTATTTTGGGAGGAGGATACGCCAGAGGGCGGATGGGAACCATCTTTGGTCCAGAGGCCGCAGGTAAGTCAACTCTACTGCAGCAGTTGGTAGTTAGTGCTCAAAGTATAGGTATTCCTGTTGTATACTATGATTTTGAAGCAGGGGCTGATCCTGTGTACATGCGTACGCAGGGGATAGACTTAAAGTATACGATCAACATTAAGAAGGACAAAAAATCTATATCTGTGCCTGGATTCTTCTACACACAGCCTGACACCGGCGAGGGGGTCTACCGACATATTATACGTACCCTTAGTCAACTTCCAGAGATAGACTCCGGTATTCCTTCTATTATTTTTTTAATTGATAGTTTTGCGGCAATGATGAGCGAAGAGACAGATGTAGACACTGGTGAGGGTGGCCGTTTAGGTGCTAGGGCTAGAATGCACTCTAACTATCTTGGATTAATTAGTCCGAAATTGCGTCGTAAGGGTGCGATTCTTATTGGTGCGAACCAAATGCGCGCAGAGATCGGTTCTTACGGTAACCCACAGAAAGAGGCTGGTGGAAACGCACTTAAATACTATCCAGATTACAAAGTTAAAGCTACGCGTCAGTGGATTAAAGGGTCTAAAGAAGGTGGTATCATTCCAGATGCTACGAAAGTTAACACGCTACCTGTTTTGTGGCGTACTGTAAAAAATAAGACATTTCCACCTTTTAGATCTACAGAAATGCGTCTTGTTCTTGGACGCGGCATCGATTATGCTTTTGATACTCATTACTTCTTTAAGCATTTAGGTCTACTAGAAGTACAGAGTGGGCGTAGAAGGATTATGCTTGGTAAGTTTAAAGACAAGTTGTTTACTTGGGCTGAATTCCGTCGTCTTTGTGAATTCCCTGCTTTTCGTACTCGTTGTTTCGAGGAGATACTAAAAAATCCGAAGGCGTATGTTCGATATTTTGAACATAGCGACGAGGATACGTATTTCTACGATTCAGACTACGATTACACCGATGAGGAACTGGATAACATTAAGCAATTAGTCTTGGATGAGGCATCCGAATACAAAGAGGATAAAGACACTGATAGGAAAAAGGGGAAGAAGCCTGCTAATGTATCTAAGAAAGAAGATATAGAGAACCAAGACCTTGAGGAGCAGGCTGCTGGAGAAAACGAATCTTTTAATAGTACGGAAGAGGACGTTTCTTTCGACGATTTTGAGGAATAGCTGTGAGTTCTGCTATCGCATCTGTTGGGGATATCTTTAGTACTGTATTCTTGGTAATGAATGCAAAGTCTATTGATAAGGCCTCGGTTTTATTGATTAGTGCTTCACCAAGACTGCAGCAAGAGATCTCTGGGTACCGTCTTGTTTCTCCTGGGGTCCATCGAGGTGTCTGGACCATAGAGCAGGCAAAGCATACCGCTAGATGTTTTAGAGATTTGGGGTACGTTGTCTTGGTCTACAAGTATAAGTTTGTAGCCGAATGGTTTACACCAATCTCTAGTCTTGTGGAAGCGACTGGATACGAAGACTTTGATGCTCCTACTGCACCTTCTATTGATTTCGACTTGGCAGAGATAGGGAAGGTTCTTCCAGAGAGGTCCACTTATGTAGAGCTTTGTGGAGGGGGCGCTCCTTTATTTATGAGCCGTTCTCCTGTCCCTGTTGAGGTATACAACGATTGTGACCACCATGTTGTGAATTTATTTGATCAACTGCGGGATCCAAGATCTTTTCAGTGGTTCTTTCTTTTAAGTAGGCTGTTTACTATTAATTCATACTTGCATCCAATATTGTTACGGAAGCTACTTCGTCAGGTTGATAAGGAGGATGCAGTTATAATTGCTTATTTGTGGTATTGTTACCTACGTCAGGTGTGCATTCTTTCAAAGGATGCGGGTCCTTCTGTATCCTTTGTAGAGGGAACGACTTTTGATGCTCTATCCGTTATAGATACTATTTTTCCGGAAATCCACGGAAGGCTTTTTCGGATGCAGCATGAAAATAATAGCTGGGAAAAGATACTTGATATTTATGATTCTGAAAACACTATGTTTTGGGTAGATCCATCTGAGTATGGTATGAACGCTGTTCATGTCGGATCTAAATCAGAAGACACCAACTTCGATGTACTATTATCGAAGTTGAACGCTGTAAAGGGGGTTGTAGCACTGTATTTTAATCATAACGATCTGCATCACGGATTTACTAAGAGATCAGAGTTTCTAGCAGACCCTGACAATAAGTGGATTACACGTAACTTCAAATCGAGCACAGTTTTTCTTAAAAACGCTGACTTCAAGGAGGATTAAAAATGCCAAGAGAGTTCACTGATGACGACCTAAACGTTATGAAAAAAGCCCATATAGATTTCAGAAAAGAAGTTGGGGCAAAACTACTAACAGCTTCAAAAATAAAGGATTATTTTAAATCGTTAGGACTACGTTCCGAGGCGGAGCTTGCGGAGGGAATTGCAGACCACCTCTACAAAGTTATGTGGAAAGCGAGTTCACGTGCAATGAGCAACAAACGTACTACTGTAAGATCCGACGACGTTTAACAGTTACTTGGGTGAGTCGGCATGCCGAGAATTCTACACACAGCAGACCTGCATATAAACACGCTCCGAAAGTTTAGCGGTTACCTGGATAGGCATCGACAAACTTTGTTGGATATAAGCAGGATTGCCTTGGAGGAGGCCGTAGATTTCATCATTGTTGCCGGTGATATCTACGACCGACGTGATATATCACATGCAGAGAGGCAGCTTTTGTCTGAGTGGCTGTCTATCACGAAAACTCCCATTGTTGCCATCAGTGGGAACCATGATAAACGTTCAGATGAGGTGGGCGACACTTGTCTTTCTTATCTGTCTTCTCTCAGTGATCAATTTTCAAGGCACATCATTTATGATGGTTCACCTGCTTGTTTAGACTTTCTCGGTTGCCGACTCATTCTTTTACCGTATCAAGGTTGGATGGACCAGGAGTTTTATCTGGTAGTACAGTCAAAGCTTCTAGAGTCCTCTTCTACTGATCTTCCAGTTGTAGTTATAATGCATGAAGCTGTTTACGGGTGTAAAACCGACACTGGATTTTCAGTAACAAAAAATAACCAAATACACTTGGATACTAGTTTCCCAGAAGTAACTTATTGGGCGTTGGGAGACATACACGCATGCCAAGAAATACTACCTAATGCTTGGTACTCAGGCTCTCCGCATCAAACTAGATTCGACGAGTCTACAGAAAAAGGGGTACTGTTAGTCGATACCGACTCTCCAACTACTCCAAAGTTTATACGTGTTTCTACGTTGCCGTTGTTAACGTTTGATTTCCCTCCGTTAGAGGGCTGGCCTTCCTCTTCAGAAGCTTTTGTGCAGTATAAGCCTGCAGTAGGGGTTGACCTTACTGGGTACATTCCTGATAATGTTGAATACCATCCGACTGTAGTTGCTCCTTCTAGGGTAGTAAAGAAGGGTTCCCCTATAACAGGTATATTAGATGGTTTAGATCTTGCGTTATCAAGAAGTGCCCTTCCAGAAGAGTTGTATCCATTAGCATGGCGTTTAGCAGCTAACATGGCAAAATCTTTGGGAGAGGACGTAGTACTCCCAGATAAGTATCAGATAAAGAGTGAGGATAAATGAGTTCACACGACCATTTGGCAGTAAAATACCGTCCAACCTCTTTGGATGAAGTAATTGGGCAGGACTTTGCTGTAGGTAGCATTCGTGGAATGTTAAAAAGGGGGAAGTTTCCTCCAACTATACTTATTTCAGGCCCTTATAGCTCAGGTAAAACAACTCTTGCTAGGTTGATTGCTTACTACACTTGCTGCACGTCTCCTGTAGATGGGGAGCCCTGTAGAAAGTGTAGAAGCTGTATTATCTCATTGAAGGCTATGAAAGGTGAGTCTGACCATCCAGATGTCACAGAATTAAATGTTGCACTTGATGGCGGCATTGACGTTATTCGTCGTCTAGACTCTCTTTCAAAGTTAGCTCCTAGATACAATTTTCGTATTTTTATAATGGACGAGGCTCATCAGATTACCCGTGCTGCTTTTCAAGGAGCTTTGAAGCTATTTGAGGAGCCACCTCCTAATACTAGATTTATATTGTGTACTACTAATCCAGAGAAACTACCTGATACTATACGCAGCCGTTGCCAAGCGATTAACTTGGTACCTATGAGTCAGATGCTTGCAGCCAAGCGTCTATTTCAGATAGCAACTAAGGAAGGTATATCTATTCCTAAAGATGCTCTTAAAAAATTGTGCATAGACTTGTCCGCTGCTACTAACGGGCACCTTAGAGATGCTCTTGGTGCATTGGACAACGTATTGAGCTACATCTCTAGTGGAGGTGGATCCGATTCTATAGATCAAAGCGGACTACAAAAATTAGTAGACGAGGCTACCTCCGATGCTCCCTCTGTACTTGTACAAAAGTATATGAGCGCTATATTAAGTGGCAACCGTTCTAGGGCTTTTCTGGCAGTCAAACTCTCCCCAAATCCGGAGTACTTTGTTCGTAGTGTTTTGGGCGTGTTGAACCAAATACTATACCAGTGGGTAGACTTTAATACATTGGTTGATAAAGACCAGTATTGGATGATGAAGAACATCAAGAACATTCCACCGCAGGATTTTGGTAGGAAGCTTTTAGAAGACACCGACGACATTCCGGCGTTGCTTGATGAATTCAATACAGCATTGGAGCGTATTAAAACTTACACAGGGGATCCTATTTCGATTTTGAATGTGGCTACTATTCGTTGTTTTAGGTTCATAGATAAATGGTTTGATAAAAGGAAGTAGCGTACATGTCATTTGTAGAATACGAGCGGCTTTCTTTTAAGAATGCCTACATATACAGAGAATGCGAAGTTCCGCTTGAGAATCAGGGTTTAGTACTTCTACGCGGTATAAATGTAGATGACGGGGGCTATCTAGGGGCAGGTAAATCTTCTATATTCGAAGTGTTTTCTCAGTTACAGCTAGGGAAGGGCGGTAAACAGGATCTAAGAAAGGGGAACTATACTTCGGATATGATAAATGAATATGTTGGTGAGGGTTTTGAAGCTTGTTTATCCATTCGTATAGATGGGCGCTCTTACGATATTGTACAGTACCGTAAACATTCTGTATTTGGTAATTCTATTAGAGTAATCGATAAGGATACTGGAGAAAATATTATTCCTAAAGATAGTGCTAGGGCCCCTCATAAGTGGATACGAGAAGAATTCTTGGGTACCGATGACACGACATTCTTTAATTCTGTATACCTTGCACAAGAGTTTAACAATGTGATGATTCATGGAACCGAGGCTGCTAGACGTAGTCGTCTTACGGCTATGTTCAATTTAGATATATACAACGAATTATATAAGTTAGCTTCACGTTCTATTTCTATGCACACGGTTGCTGTTCACGATATGGAGCGTGTTGAGGCAGAGTTACAAGAGGTTACGCAAGATCTTAAAGATACTTCCTCTTTGGAGTCTCTAGAAGAGGAGCTTCAGGAAAAAGAAGCCGACCTAGAAAAGATTCAGTTGTCGGTTAATGAAAACATGGAGGAGTTTACAGTACTTTCTGAAAAATGTAACAAGGTACAACAGCGCAAAGACTACGTTATGGAACTACGTAAAGTATTCGCTGATGGTAGGTTTGGTGATGATATTACTAACCCAAAGGAGATTACTTCTGACATGGTTAGTAGGTTTAAGCGTGTATATGAAAACACCTACGCTGAATTTATTACAAGTAAGAACAAACTTGATAGTATAAAAAAGAGAAGGATTATTGAGAGTCAGCTAGCAAAAATTTCAGGAAGGGACCAGGATGTCGTACAAGAAGAACTATCTGATGCGAAAGCGCAGATACGCCACTTACAAAGTATAGAGCTTATCCAAGCAGAGGAACGTTTAGAGATACTATCTAATATACAGAGATTGGCTGTGCCAAAACTACCTCTTGCAGCTTTGGAAACAGAATACCAAGAATCTTTTGAGCGTGAGACTGAACTGAAAACTAAGATAACGCAGTTATCTGGTAGACTATCTAGTGCTGTGTGCCCAACATGTAAGAGGCCTTTTGCGTTAGGAAAGCTTGAAATTAGGCGTCTGCAAACAGCTTTAGAGACTGCACGCTCTGAGTTGGATGATATGTCTGCTTATGTACATAAGCTTAAAAACAGAATAGCCTCACACAAGAAATACGCGGATTTGAAGAAACGTCTAGAATCATTTTCATCTACACAGACGCCTGAGGATGTACAGAAGGAAATAAACAGGTGGATAGCTATCGAGAAGTCGCTTACTGCTGAGCTAGAAAGGTCTAGGCATCGATTTGTACTGGAGAACCAGCTTAGCGACCTGCCTATTGAGAAGGAGGAGGACCTGCAAGATGATGTTAGGCACCTTAAGAAAGCAGTACGGTTGTACGAGGCTCAGTATACCGCCGCTGCCGCTATCGTAGACCTGATAGAGAAGATAGTGCGCTTGCCAAAGGGTGACCTGAATGACATGTCTAAGCGAGTGCAGCAGCTAAAATCACAGTTAGACAAATCTTCTTCTGTTTTGTCGTCTGCTTCTTCTAAGGTATCCAAACTTTCTAGGCAGGTTGAGGACATTCGGCGTCTTTTGCGTAGACGTACTAAGCTAGAAGCTACAATACAAAAACGCGATTTCATTATGAAAGAACTAAAATGCTTGGAAGCATTGAAGAAAGCGTTTTCTCCTACAGGTTTAAAGCAGGACCGTTTTCATGCGATTCTTATCGATGCTACTGAGCGTACAGTACCTGCTTACTCTAATGTTCTATGGCCAAATCGTAACGTTAGGTTAGGGCTGTCGGATGACGCAGGATCTGTTCAGTTTCATATGGAACGTGAAGGAACTCCTTTAGCAACGAATAGCTGCCTACTTTCTGGAGGGGAGCGCCATAAAGCTGGTTTAGCCTTCCTGTTTGGGATGCGTGACTTGAAAGAAACCTACACTGGGACAGCTTCTAATGTGTTGATAGTAGACGAACCATTTGGAGGTTTAGACCCCCAAGGTACAGAGAGCTTGATCTCATTGTTTGAGCTTTTGAAGCACCGATTTGGAAGTATATTTGTTATAAGTCATAGACCAGAGGTTCTGCAGCACCCTGTTTGGGATCAGACTTGGTGGGCTATAAGAGAGGGTAACAATGCTACACTACACACTTCTATGCCTCCTGCTAGATATCTGAAACTAGCTGACGAGCTTGTAAAGCATTAGTACTATGTTAGGACGGGCACTACGCTATTTGATAGACACAAAAGATGAGTATATCTTTTCATGGTTTTTTATATTCGATGGCGACCTTACTAGTATGACGACACTTGATGATAAGTTTACGTTTTCGGTAGTATGCGACTCGCATCCTGTGGTCACCTCTTGGTCTGATTTTGATATCATCTCAAAGCTTGAGAGTGATACACAGGTTGCAAACGCAACGTTAGCTGCCTGGAGTTTCTGTAGGTTTTTCGATGTAGGCGACGACACGGATACTATGCTACGTGAGTTTGTTTCTGTGGAAACCGGTGTTACGTTAGAACCGGTTCCATTTACTGTTGAGAAGGGTAACCTTGCTACCATCTGTGATAAAAAATATTGCAAGGGGACACCAAAAAATTCAGAAAATGCAAGTTTACGCATTGACAATGATCGTTTGCTTGTTATACTGCCGAGTACGAATAAAGCCCTTCGGCAGTTGTTTTTTAAGCGGCTCCGGAGGATTTCAACATGAGCGATAACACAAGGGCATCATCAATCAAGGCAGTGGGTTTCGCATTCTTCTCCCCAGAAGTTGTGGTAATGTTTGCTGATCATGAAGGATGCTGTGTTCATGTACACTCTTCAAAGAATGGTAAGTCTTTGGATCTGTCTGACAGCAGAAACCATTTAGTAATTCTTAGGTCCTTAGACCAAAGGCATTCTTTGGCAGATGTTGGGGATAGAATCCATAGGCTACTGGTTTTCGGAAAACCTGATGATCTGTTGGCTCTAGGACTACCTTTACTAGACGCTACCGTGGATGATGGGGGTAAAATAATCCCCCTACATAGGCAGTCTCGTGATACGATGCTGTCTAGAATAGAGGATGACGCTGTTCCGTTATCCCTTTTGTCAGTACCCTCTTCAAGTAGTCTTCCTAAAAAGGAAGCACCAGAGCCTCCTGTTAATATGTCTTTTGTAGCACGTTTACGAGCACTCCGTGCTGAAGTGAAAGGTGCGGGCAGCACGATAGACTTCGTGGCAGACATAGGAATGCCAGCTGTTCTGCGTATAATGGATGACTACACCCGTGAGCAGATTAAGGACTCTTGTAAGAAGATGGTTACTGAGGGGGGTGTTTCTGAGGGGTCTGCCCGTGAGTTTTATCGTTGGATAGAGGGTATTGGTTACGAGATCAGCGGTCTTACTTTGGGTAGTGCGCTAGAAAGATTTCTGTATTCAAAAGATGAGTTAGACACCGATGTAGATGCGCTCGCAGAAAGATTTGGTGTGGATAAGACTGATATAGAGTTTGTGGCACAAAGTTACCGACAACTACTGCAAGAAGAAAAAGAATAGCAGTATCTGACATTTAAACCAATTACAGAGAAAAGAGGACCTGCCATGAGTAACGAGGAAAAGAAGGGGCTAGATGCCGAAACGTTTGAGAGTATGTTGGACGATTTTGAGGAAGGTGACACAGATGAAGATTCGGATACCTCTCCTGTAGAAGAAGGCGCAGTGGACCCTCCTGTAGAGGAAACACCCGTTGTTGCTACAGAGGAGCCCGTAGTTGAGGCTGCACCCCCCTCTGAGAAATCTGCATCAAATGCACCTTCTACCGAATACACTTATATAGTCCAGAAAGGTTTTATCCATGAGGGTAGGACCTTCCATGCAGGAGAAACCATTCCTGTTAAGTGCAGGTACTGTTCTTTGTGGGAAAAAGAGTACCTAGGTAAGATTAGGTGTAAGCCAGGAAAGCTTCTAGACGACGGCAGCAAAATGCAGGCTGATTTGTTTTCTTGTGAAACATTTTTCATCTGTAAGGAGTTGGACTTCGAGCTGAACGCTTTTCTATCCATGGGATTCGCTGAGGTTATTACTGTTCGTCGCATGATTCCAGCTATCAAGAAGCTGCTTGAGACTGAAGGGTGGATGAGCGATACTGTGAACAGGAAAGAAATGGATGTAGACAAGGTTCAGGTTTTTCAGTCCGCTAAAGGGTTCATCACATCGTTTACCAGTACAGAGCAAATTACTCTAGCAGAGCAGTTTTTGCGTTCTTACGCTAAAATTCTGTCTCTACGGGATAAGGCTAAGAGGCCTCCCAAGGTGAAGTTTGAGGCGGGTGACTGGATTGAGTGGGTAGACGCTGCTACAAAAGAGGTTATTAAGGGCGTCATTTTGTCGAAAACTCGCGGTCAGATAAAGGTGGCAGCTATCGGAAAAGAAACCGATAAGTATGCTGGGCATTCTTGGACTTTTAACTACAAAGAGTTCACCGAGACCCGGCTCCCCAGAGTCATACGTAAATCAGTTCATGAGGACCAAATTTAACACCCTTTTTACGACTTCCCCGGAGTTCAAGTTTATCTCGTTGGACTACGGGGAAGTCTTTAGGGAACGTGTGTCTAATGTCTGATATTACAAAAGATACTATTGGTGTGGCAGTGCGGGCGTTTGAGCGGTTAGAGTCTACCAGCGGGCGTAAAGCTAAAGTGGACATACTGGACTCTGTTAAGGACAACTTAGTTCTACAGGATCTTATTAAAGTAGCGCATGGAGGGGGAGTGTATCGGATAATACTTCCAAATGACGCGCAGGATATAGATTCTAACGATACCAGATTTGATGTTGTGGACTCATTTTTTAAGTTTAAGAAGTTAACTTCTGCACTTAGTTCCGGAAAACTTTCAGGAAAACGTGCATCAGAAGTGACCTTGTTCTTTTTGTCAACCTCCCATCCTCGCCTTCGTAAATGGTATCTTCGTGCGATTAATCACGATTTCAGAATTGGGGTTGGCAAAAAGACCTTAGAAAGTGTATTTGGAAAACAGTTCTTTTCTGTAAAGGAAACAGTGGGTTCTACTGGATTATCTTGGTACTACAACGGTTGTATGACTGCTAAAAAATATGCAGATGTGTACAAGAAGCGAAAACCAGAGTTTCCTCAAGCAGTAGAGATGAAGCTAGATGGTGAAAGGGCTCTTTTATTTGTCTTTCCAGAAGTACCTATTGGTGAGGGGTCTTTACAAATACTGACACGTGGAAACAAGCATAAGCCGCATATTGAAAACGTACTTGCGTATGCAGAGCAAGTATCAGATTTTGCTAAAAAACTTAACTTAAAAGCTGGCATACCAGAGGGAACACCCTTGTTTTTAGATGGGGAGTTCTTAGCAAAGACTTGGAATGATACCGCTAGTATCGTAGGCCGCAGCAAGAACTTTAGTGAAGACAAGTTTCTAAGTGATGTTAGGACCTTCCTTTGGGATTGGTCTCCTTTATCTGCTTACATGTCTGGAAAGTTCGACTTGCCTTGGAATAAGCGTAAAGCTGTTCTTATGAGAGCCGCTGGACTTACTAAGCCCTCTAAGCGGATGACCAAGGTGTCTAGTAACCTATTTGTACTTGGGCACCATCTTGTATATAGTACGGAGGAGCTACAGCAGATCTACGACGCGGCATTGGACAGAAACTTTGAAGGTGTGATGCTAAAATGTTTAGATGCTCCGCATGTATTTCATCGTAACCATTCTTATCTTGTAAAGATAAAACCAGAAGAGGAGAAGACAGGTACCATTGTAGAGGTTCTTCCTGGAGATGGTGCTAATGGTGCAGCGTCCGACATAGATAGGAAGCGTGCCTACCGTTTTCTATCTGAGAAGGGTACAGTGGTGCGTGACGGCTACTATTTGCATTTTCCAGTGGACTCAGATGAAATTTATAAGAATTTAGTAGACGAATTTAAAAAAATAATGCATGGTGATAATGATAACCGTATTTCAATACACAAGCCAGGATTCATATCTTATCGGTACTCTTGTCGCTTAGGGAGGTTTTTGGTTGAGAATGCAGGTGAGCGGTTTAGAGTGGGCACTGGTTTTAAGATTAAAGCTGGAAACGACGAGCGTATGGACTTCTGGCAAAGACGTGACGAACTAATTGGTATTAAAGTAGATTTTAAGGCACAACGTGTTCAGAATGAGGACGTTGTAGAGAGATTCAACAGTTTCGTGAGGCTAAGAGAAGACCTCTAACATAGTAGCTGCCAAAAAAACCCATGGGAGGTATTAAGATGCCAAGTAAAGCAGCAGAGCAGAAGATCGTAACGTTGGTACCACAAAAGGGAGTTAACCTTCCTGTGAGTGAGTGTGTTTTGACCAAGGAGACTCCAGAAGAGTACTTGGTACAGGCAGCGGCGAAGACGGGCCGTGGTAGGGGAGTTAAGTACGTTCTACGAACGTTTAGAATTCCCAAGAAGGAAGTCTTGTATGTTTATAAGGAGGAGGAGATTAGTGCAGAGGTTGCAGGTAGTTACCCTATGAATGGTGCTACTGCTTCTGTTAAAGCTGCGGTAGTAGCTCCTGCGGATGCTCCTAAGAAGCGTGGTCGTCCTAAGAGCGCTAAGAAGGCTGCTGCGGTTGCAACTGACGCGGCTCCTAAGAAGCGTGGTCGTCCTAAGAAGGAAAAAGTAGAAGCAACTGACGCGGCTCCTAAGAAGCGTGGTCGTCCTAAGAAGGAAAAAGTAGAAGCAACTGACGCGGCTCCTAAGAAGCGTGGTCGTCCTAAGAAGGAAAAAGTAACAGAAGCTGCCGCCGATGCTCCTGCTGCTCCTAAGAAACGTGGTCGTAAAAAGGGCACTAAGAAAGCGGCTGCTCCTACTGAGGCTGCTACTAAAAAGGCAGCTGCGAAGAGCGAAGAGCCAAA